>CEQT01112895.1_pt1 | contig 18700 bp, 27 predicted proteins | sample 530951 | NCBI WGS metagenome assembly CEQT01 (sample SAMEA2621132, study PRJEB7988) | marine metagenome | biome: marine biome (ENVO:00000447); feature: surface water layer (ENVO:00002042); material: "saline water (ENVO:00002010), including plankton (ENVO:xxxxxxxx)" | depth 5 m
GCAGTTAAACTTGCACCTAATAAGTTAGGACCAATAGATGAGCTGTGAGTAGTATTACTTCCGTCAGTACCTTTCCACTCCCACTCATAGTTTCTAGCACCTGTGTCTGTATGTGTTATGCTATCTGTATATGTAAATGTATTTGAATTGTATCCAGCGTCATTGTTTCTAGTAAATGTAGTTATACCTAAAACATTATCGTTGGCGTCTGTAATTTTGATTGTTGTTGAAAAAGTATCTCTGGCACCACCACCTAAACTAGATTGTCCACATCTATAACTTGATGAAGTCCATTCGCAATTCTGTATTTCTGTTATTGCGTTTAAGGTTACACCACCATCTAAACTATCCGTTGTAGTTGTGTGTGAACCACCATTTTGTTTTGTAGTTGTGATACCAACAAGTGAACCAGTATCAGATACGATACCTTCACCTTTTGCTTCTAGTTCGTTTTGAAATGCTTGTATACCACTATCAATGGTAAAACCTTGACCTGAACCTACTTTATCAGGTGCGTATGCGTCTGTTGTGTTTTGATATGATGATTGACCAGCACCTGCGTTAGGTAATAAGTTACCTGAAGTTGCTGTTTCAGAATTAACGCTTGTGGAAATTGTAAGGGTTAATATCGTCAGCAAAACGGTCAATTTTAAACCATACATATGCCATAACTCCTATAAAAATTAATAATTCCATTACTTATCTTTCTTATTTTTCTTTTCAAGTTTCTCTATCTTCTTCTCTAACTTCGTAGCGTAATCATCTAACTTTTTGTTTTCTTTTCTAATCTCGTTTGCGATTGCTGTTTGTTCAGTTAAAGAATATTTTAAAGACTTGTCTTTAGCGTCTTTTTTTGCTAATTCTTTTTCTTTTCTTTCTATGACTTTAAGTTTATCAACATACATTTCATAATCAGGTCTTAATTTGTCATACTTGTTCCATTGTGCTTTCGCTTCTGCACCAATCTTACCTTCAAATGGACAAGGTGTACCAGATTGTTCCATTGCAAAGAACACTCTAGGATCCTGACACAATATAGAAACAGCAGCTACCTTCATACCTAAATCGTTTAGTACTTTACTTAATTTAATTCTTTCGCAATTCTCGTCTCTAATATGAGCACCCATTGATAAACCAATACCAGGGTATTGTAAACCACCAGAGACACCCATAACGCAAACATCTTGCGACATAGCAGACATACTAGGTGCTGACGCTGTGTTTTGTTGGTCTTTTATATTTGAATTGTTGTTTGTGGTAGAATTAGTCGTACTTGTGGTATTACTACTAGACCCGCTTTGGTATGTAGTAGTTGATTCCTGGGAGTATCCTCCGCTAATTGTAGTATTAGAGCCAGAAGTATTTGTCTGGGAATTAGTGGTCGCTCCGCTGTTTGTAGTGTCAGCCCAAACTGGACCTAGTGTAAGTCCAATCATAACGAAACATAACAAAATAGATTTGTATAATCTATCCATAGTTAGGTTCCTGTTTTTTTATATGCTATTATTTAGTCGGAGTAGTCTCTTCAGCTTCGTAATAATTTTTATATTCTGAAACTATATCATCAAGTTTTTTCATATGTGCTCTTATCTGAGCAAAGTTTTTTGCGATTAATTGAAAATCTTTATCGGTGAGACCAAACAGCACAGGGTCTATACCTTGTTCTTCTAACTTTGCCATAACTTCATCTGCATTATCAGAAGTTATAATAATCCATTTAAGTTTTTCTAGTTCAGGTGGCGTAGGTGTTTTTAAATTAAGTGGTTGTCTTTCAACTTCCGTTGTAAAGATATCCAACTTTTTAACACTTGAACAGCCTGATAATAAGACTGCGACAACTATTGCACTAATTATTGTACGGTACATAACTTGGATTTGCTATACTCGGACACTCTCTATTGATTTCCGATTTCTTTGTAGCAGCCTTCTCTTTGTCGGTAAGTTCAGCACCCATTGCAATTTCTAAACAACGCAACGCATTATCACTACCTTTGTTAATTATTCTTTCTATGACTTTAGGTTTTTCTTTTGCGACTTTACCGAAGTCTCTACCGCCTTTATTAAACCTTTTGTCTAAATCATTAATGTCTTTCTTCAAAGCATTAACTAAATTATTCATCTTTTCGTTGGCCGCAAGTATCTTACCAAAGTCTTCAGCTTGTTGTGCTATAACTTTCTTCTGACTTTCTACACTTGCTTCTAGTTTGATTTGGTTTTCTTTTAGAATTGCATTATCTCTTTGCAACTTCATAACATATATACCTGCACCAGCAATCGCTGCCACAAGCACACCTACCATAACCATTTTTACGCCACCAAATATCATTTAACTTCTCTTATTTTTTCTTTTTAAAACCTGGTATCTTGTTAATTAGAGCAACGATATCTTCGCATTTCTCGTTGACATACCAACCAACTACAACACCGACTATAAAACCGATTGTAATAAACATTATTTTTTACCTCTTAATTTTACTTGTTCTACTTTAATCTTTGCTATCTCGTCTTCTAATTTATTTATTCGTTTAGATAACAAAGGAAACTTTTTAATTAACTTTTCTTCTTTTGTTAATACATCTAAATCGTATCTTTTCGCTGCCCAATTATAACATCTGTCAATCTTCTTATAAAACCACACACCCATTTTAGTTTTTCTAAACCAGGCATTAGTTGATTGACCAATGATTGCACCTGCGATTGCTTTTACTATAAAAAAATACATAATTATTTCGTAGGTTTCGCTCCTCTAGGTGCTGATGAATTGATTGCCCAACGACCGAACAACCTTACAGCATAATAAGCGGACTTAATTTTCCACTTAGGAACAGAAGGTTCAGCGTATTGCATACCTTGTAAGAATATCTTATCCGCTATACTTCTATATAGTTCTCTGGCTTTTTTCGTAGGTATAATACCTGCTTTAAAAGCACCATTAATTTTTTCATATAATATATCGTGTACTACTGCTGCTCTAGCAACATCAAACGGAGCAATAAATGCCCAACACGCTCTTGGTACACTTGCAAGGTCAGTTATATAACCTTTCGGTACGGTAACTTCGCCTGTATCTTTTGTGCTTACACCACACTCTATTAGTTTTGCTTTTTCTCCATCCGATAAATCTGCTATAAATGTTAACTTGTTATTTAACACCCAATTCCTCGGTGGTAAGAATATAGCGTCTAGCAGTCCATTAAATCTACTCATATGTTTTTATTTACCTTTTTTATTTTTATTGATAAAATCTTGGTAGACTTTACTTGCTTGACCTAAATCCTTTTTCTTTTCAGGATCTTTCGCTCTCTTACTTGCTACTTTTGCTCTTTGTCCCATTGCAATTGCAGCCTGTATTTTGTGAGCGTGTGTCTTACCAGAATTTTTTATTTTGTTTACAGATTGAGTTGCTTTCTTTTTATCTGTAAAACCTAAACCGTGAATTGTACCTTTAGGATTTTCATCTGTATACAAATCACTATGTTTATCTGACCCAGCAGGTTGACCTTTCTTTCTAGGTACTCTAGCGTCATCTTCTCTTGCTACTACCTTTAAATTAAAGTCTTTTTTACTTTGGTCTATACCTTTTCTAGGATCTTTTTGCGACACTAGTCCTACACTTCGCATAGTTCTATGTCTTCCTTTTGGTGGTGTATCTCCTAAACTAGCGATTGGGTGCATTGCACCATAACTACCACCACCTAAACCTAAACTGCCAAGTGGTCCAACACCACCAGCACCGTATTCTTTTAAATTTGCTTTTTCTAGGATTGTTTTCTTTCTAGGTTCTTCAACAAACTCAACTTCTGTTTTACCAAAAGTTTTATTGTCTACTATAACATCTAATCTATCCATTTGGTCTAGGATAGAGTTCATCATTACAGAATTTGTTTCTTTATTTTCTTTAACCGTATTACTAAACTTTTTTGTAATAAGTTTTCTTAACGCTGCCTCAGCGTCATTTTCATCTTTATATTTTTTATGTGATTTTGATAAAGGGTGCATACCATTTGGGTTCATATCTACACCGCCGTGTGCTACTGCGTTTGCTGGGGCGTCTTCTTTGACTACTTTCCAACCCATTTGTAAATATGTTCTTAACTCAGCATCCCAGACTAGTCTCTCTTTACCATCTTTAGAAATCTTAACTTTCTTTTCAGTTATAGTTTCTTCAGGCACACAATTAGGTACATTTTTACCATTCTTCTTTTTCATACCTACTTGTTTGTAACCAGTCCAACAAGCTTCCCATACATCTTTAAATGTTTTAATATCTCGCATTTAAATAATCTCCAGGTATTAATACTTCTTTATTATCTGTCTCTAAAGTATATATGTCTAGCCCAAACGCTGTATGTGTTGGTCTGACTTCATTTTCTACATCAAAAGGAGTACCAGCAGGTAAAAAATCTTCACCATCAAATACTTCTTCTTTTAATTGATATAGACCAGGTACTAATACTCTATTTTCAAAATACTCTTCGTTTAGTTCCTGTGTATACTTAAACTCATCAACAGATTTTAAATACTTAACACAGGTACTTTCTAAATTGTTTCCGTGTTCAGTATAAAACTCTTTGTCTTCTTTTACTAATAGAGTTAAAGCAGTTGCAAAACTACCTATACGACCACCTAATCCTACTTTACTTAATATTCTTTTCAGATTGAATACAAATCTATGTAGCATTGTGTAGGCGTTCTTTTCTTTTGTAGTCTTCAAAGATAAAAATTTCTTTAATACTTTACCTTTCTCATCAATAATACCTAATTTAAAAGCAGGTTGCTTGTTAAAAGGTGTTACCAACATCTTCACTACTCTATACGCTATCAATAAATCAATTGCTCTTGTTGCCATTATAGTTTCTCTAACTCTCTTTTTATATACTCGTCTTCCGTTAAAGCGATTAACTCTTTCGGGTACAAGTAATTCAAATATGTAAAAACAGACTTTAATATTGGCCAGTATTTTGTGTCATTTTTATATAACAACAATGTAATACAAGCGTCTATACCAAATACATTTTGCAACACTACAATATGATTTACAACAAGTCTAATTTTTATAGAACCAGTTGTTTCATATTTTCTGAATAACCTTTTGAGATATTTAAATCTCTTTATATCATCCCAAAATTCTTTTTCAGTTTCAAATGTTGGATTGTCATAATGCTTTTGTGCATATAACAACCAATTATCTTTGGTTATCTGTTTAAACATTATGTTTACACTAATTTAGCGTAAACCTTTGATGAACCGTTAGACAATGTTTCAAACTTAACCTCTAATTTCAAGTTATCAATTCCAGGACCATTATCTACTACCACATCTTCAGGTTTAGTTTCAGTTGTTTTACCATATGTACCACCGAATTGTTTTACTTCAGCAGTAACCGTACCAGCGTCACCTTCTAATTTAACAGGACTAATATCTAATCCTATTCTCATAAGGTTTTCTCTTAATTTGTCAACTGCAAATTGAGGTTTAATGTATTCCATATCTGCAACACTACCTACAAAAGCATTAACTCTTTTAAGAACGCTTGGGTCTTTCAAATTTGCCGTTCCTAATGAACCATCTTCAACTGCATTACTTGTAGAAGTACCAGTTGTAGCGGCACCATATTTGACATTATTTGATTTCACATTGCCTTCTTTTAAATGTTCTTTAAAAGTTTTCATTTTTTTCTCCTACTTATATTTGTCTGACTTTACTTTAGAACCATCTGCTCTAGGTATCATACCTTTTGCTTTTAGATGAGCCTTATCTGTAAAGCCTGCCTTACCTGCTTTATAACGCTTCATAGCGTCAGCAGTATTAGGCGCTTTCTCATTTACTAAATCTTCTTCAAAGTCTTTTAATTCTTCGTCTTCATTAAACTTTGTAAAAGTTTTTATCATTTTTTCTCTTCCTGTTTTACTTCAGGTTTAATATGTTTTTCTGCGTTTCTCAAAGTCAAATCGCTTTCTTCTTTTCTCATCAACTTTTCAAGTATCTGTACTGCACCGTGAACGGCGTTTAAACTTGCTCTGGACTTTGCTAAGTCTTCTTCAAGTCTTTGTACGGATTCTTGTAGTTGTGTTCTTTCTTTAAGAAGTTGATTATATTCTTTCTCAACGACACCTATACTTAAACTCATTATGTTCTCCTAATTATATATTACGCAACTACAAAATCGTGTCCGCCTATTACATTCCATTTAGAATTTTTGAATAGACATTGCACGGTTTCACCTTCAGCATTAAGAGTGATAGTTGAACCACCTCTTAAATTTGTTGGTGTTATAACAATATTATTACTACCAGTTCCGATAGCAATAACCGTTTTAATTTGACCATCAGTACCATCTGCTAATGATAATGAAACTGCACCAGCAGTTTGATTTACTTCTGTTATTGCTGAAGTAGTATTAATTGCTGTATCAGTATTCGTTAGCGATTCCGAGGTCTGTGCCAATCCAATATATGTAGGTATGTTATTGAAAACATTTTTTGCTGTTACCTTTTTATTGATTGGTGTATTTGAAGGGTCATCAACAATATGAAACAAGTCCACATCTGCTAATGCCGAGCCCAAGTCATCAAGGGCTGTGATTTTTTTATCTGCCATTTTTGTTCTCCTATAATTCCGAGTTAACGGTAAACTACTCGTTGCATTGTACAACGACCATATACACTATTTATACAAACAAAAAGGGGACCACAAAGGATCCCCTAATTATTATAGTTTAAATTTTAGTTATTAACTTCCAACCGTAATAGTTCCAGCAGCTGAACCTACATCTGCTGAGATAGTTCTTACTGCGTTTCCGCCACCGATAGCATCCACTATTGTTGCACCATTCAAGTTAATTGATTGAGCCGCAATTGATATAACATCATTTGCGTTAACATTAGCGTTTGAAGCAGTTCCTGAAAAAGAAAGTGTATCTCTAGTTCCAGCACCACCGTCCATCGTTAAAGTAATTGAGGAAGCTCCTCCACTACCTGCTTGGTTATTAGAAACATACATTAGAGGCGAACCACCTGCAATTGTAACCTGTTCGTTAAAGTGAACCTCTACTACAATTGATGAACCACCTGCACCTGAAATTGTTTGACCAGTTGCAAAGTTCACAGCGTCAATAGTTGCTTGTCCTAATGCTGTTGATAAATTACCAATAGCGACTAATACTTCTGGAGTTGCGTTTGCGTTATCGTTTCCTGACGCTTTTGTGCCTGCCTCTTGCACCCAACCCATATTATTAGCAAAAACTTCTTTCTTCTGCTCTGTGGTTAGGTTTTTAGGTTTGCTCTCGTCATTTGTGTCTGCTCCCCATAGTCCCATAATAGTCTCTCCTTATTAAATTAATTTTTAAGCTTAAAGATTAAATTAATCTTAATACTATTTATAACTATTTGAAGCCTAGTTTTTTGAGTTGTGAGATTGTGTTAGAAGTTGAGGTATGTAGTATTCCTATACCACCTCTTGCTTTGAATTGTGATATATTCTTTGCGTAATCATCAATTAGTATAGTAGGTAGACCACCTACTTTAGCAAAGTTTTGTTTCTCTTTTCTTTTTACTAGATTAACTTTACTACCAGACATACCTAATCTTGTTCTAGCCCATTTACTTTTACCAGGTATACAATTAGGATCAGTAGTTTGTTCTACATAAGCAGATAATATGTGTGGGTCATACTTATTAATAAATGACCATAGTCTTTGACCACCTGGATTCCAAGGTAGATTACTCCAGAAGTTAGGAGTATTCATAATTGGTTTCCACTTATCTCTTATTGTTTTAAATCTTTGTCTAGGTTCTTTTGCCCATTGTGATAAAGGCATACCAACTGCTCTTTCAGCAGCCTGTTCAAAATTACACAGGACTCCGTCCATATCACAATATATTCTAGGTAGTTTTTTATCTACGAGTGAATACTCTTTAAGACTTTTAACCTGATGGATAACATCTTGTCTTAATTCTTTAAACTTCATAGTGTTTCCTTTTCTCATTATGCTTTATTATTACACATTTCTCAGCAAAAGTCAAGCAAAAAATGAGCAAGTTTTTACACTTGATAGTCTATTTTAGGGTTTACTTCAACCTTATCTGACTTTGTTTTGTTATCTGTTATCTTTTTTTCAGGTTCTTTTGATTTAATATCTAAAGGGTCTTTTTCTACTGCATTTTTAGGTAGAACGGTATCACTAGACATATCTTCTTTCTTACCTGCTCTTAATTTTGCAAGGTCAGAACCATCTATTTTACCATTTTTGTTAACATCTAACTTCTTTTGTTTAGGTGATAACTTTTCATTTACTTTAGAGATTGCGTCTTCTAACGAACCTGGTTTAATATCTAAATATCTTTTTCCCATTACTTACTTCCTCTAACTTTCTTCGCTAAATCTTTATCTGCACCGCCCCAAGTACCACTTGATTTGGTTACAAAAGAGTTTACTCTAGCAAGTGCCCATTGTTGTTGTGTAGCACCTGGTCTATGACCACCTTTCCACGCAGCCATTCCTCTATCATAAACTTTCTTTAAAATAGAATACGGCATACCTGTTTTTTCAGCTTTGTTTTTTACTGCTTTAATTGTTTCATACATTGCCTTTGCAGGATGTTTTGAGTTTTCTACTTTCATTTTCTTTTTTACCATATTAGTTGCGGTACCATATCTCACACTATCACCTTTTTCTTTACCATATCTATCTCTAAAAGATTTCTTTGGTAAATCATCAGCAACTTTGTGTACCATTTTTATTTGTTTTTTAGTTAAGTCAGCTTCTTCTTTCTTAACTTCTTTCTTTTCTTTATCTCTTAAAAGTTTTTGTGCGAGACCTACTGATAACGGCACTTCACCAGTATCTGGATTAGGTTCTGGTTTAACTGCCTTATTCTTTTCAATTTCTAACTTCTGTTTTAGTAAAGCAACTTGGTCTTTTAATGCGTCTATACTTTGTTTAGACTTCTCTTCTTTTTCTTTTTTCTTTTCTTCGTCTTTACCTTTCATCATATCTTTTAATTTGATTTTACCACTTTCAACTTCTCCGTTTTCAGTTTCGTCTTGTTCAAACATACTACCGAATATTCTAGCATATGGGTCTCTTGCATATAAGTGACCTCCGTGTGTATCAAATCTAGTTTTTAATTTACTCATAAAATCTTTGTTGGTTACATTACCTCTTGCACCTTTAGCAGGAGCATTAACACCAGCAGGTTTAAATAAGTCACCTGTTTGTTTATCTATGAAAGCGTGTATACTTCTCTTTTGTCCGTTTTCTGTATCGTGTATCTTAATATATTTAGGACCTACCGTTTTCATTAAATCTCTTTTTTGTTTAGCGTATAATGCTTTGAAACTAGGATGATTTTTAATCTTGTCTTGTCCTATTTTAATATAGTCATCAACGCCTTTCATTACATTAGCGTTCTCTTCTAAATTTTCTTCTTTAGTAATAACTCTTACATCATCACCAAACTTTGCTACTACTTGTTTGTGTATGTTCTCTACATCTTTAGCACTATCAACTCTTACTTCTGAACCAGAAGCTGATAGTTCACCACCACCAATCTTACCTTTAAACATATTGGCAACTTGTTTTGCTTGTGATGAAGACTTACACATATATTCAATGTATTCTGCATATTCTTTTAATTGTTCTTCTCTAATTCTTACATAAAATCTATTATTAAATGGTGATTGATAACCGTCTGCTTTTGTTCCTTTGTGTAATTGCATTAGACCACTAGCAGCATTTCTTGCTTGTGTCATATTAGGATAAACCTTATCTAAAACTTTTGTACCATTTCTTAATTTTATGAAATCAAATTTTGCTTCTTTAGTAGGTTTCATACCTTGTTTTTTTAATCTGTCTATGTCTGCTTCTGATGGAGCGTTTTCTTGTTTGTTCTTATCTTTTTGAATATTTTTAGATGATTGGTCACTAGTATGTGTTTCTGTAATCTCTTCCCAAGATTTATTTTCAAAAGTAGATAGTTTAATACCTTTAGGAATTTGAATACCTTTTTGTATCATACGACTTGCAGCCATAGAAGAAAGGAAAGGAATGTCTGCTTTGTATAATTTTGGTAATTGTGAATTTGTTATCTTGTCAAAGATATTTCTTAATTGATTAGCTCTTGCAAGTGATATTCTTGCACCTTTAAGTCCTGAATATTCTTTTTTAAGTTTTTGTATTTGAGCGTCTGTAAACTCCCATAACATACTTTCAGGTAAATCTTCTTCACCTAATATTGACTTAACCGTAGACAACGGAAGTTTCATCTTCTTTGCTATTTCTTCTGGTGATGAACCACCTGCGAACATAGTGGCAATTGTTTTCATCTTACCTTCGTCTAGCTGTATATCGTTTGCCCAGACTTCAGCGATTGCTTCTGCCATTGTCTTTTTGTATCTTGTCATTTTCTTTCCTCGTATTCCTTAATGTCTATTATTAATCTACCTTCACCTTTATGTAATCTATGATAAACCATCTTCGGTATGTTATACTCATTACCTACTTTCAATACTTCTGGCAACTCATTATCCATTTGAAGTTTCCAATTAACACCAGAGACAACTTTTATTTTTCTATCTAACTTATCTCTATGCCAAATTAGTTCTTTGTCTTCAACATCAAAATTAAAAACTCTCTGGTGTATACCATTTGTTTTTAAATCAGTATACGGTTTACCAAAAGAAGTTTCCGCCATTGCCAAGTCCTAAACTCTTTGCATATCTAGGCAGATTACAAGCCCAATATGACGCCTTTGTTTTATCCTTTTGACTAGCACATCTATGTCTAGCTGCAAAGGACTTTCTAGCTTTGGGGTCGTTTAGTTTCACTTTCAATCCTGTTGTATCTCCCCAAGTCACCTTCTTAATTTTGTCTCCGTCTTTAACAAAGACATAAAACTTTTTAGGTCCACCTCTTTTAGGTTTATTCAGAGGAGGGTTCTTTTCCTCTTCTGCAATCGGTATATCTAAAGGCACACTTTGCTCTTCGTATATACCAAACTCACCTATATCAGTTGATAGTAATTCTCTATCCCAAGCGCTATCAACTTCTAATAGACCTTCTTTAAACAAATCTCTTGCCTCTCTAAACAAGGCATAAAATTCTTCACTATGAATACGATAGATATTATTCGCTAGAGGTATGTTATTCTCTATGTGATAATGCAACGACTTTGTTATCTTTTGTGCGTAATCACTAAATCTTAGCATACTCTTTAAACGATTGCACTTTCAACCGTTCCTCCATCTTTTTCACAGCTTCGTCAATCTCTTTTTGATACTCTTCGCCGTATCGTTTCTTATATTTATCAATAGTCTCACTTGAAGCAGCCCACTCTTTTATATCATTTGTGGTAATCTTCTCTGGTGCTTGTTCAGCACGCTTCTTACTATCTACTGGTTTCTCACTTGGCGTCTCTCCAGGTGTCATTTCTTTAGTATGATTAGCATAATCAGCACCTATTTCGTATGCTTCTTTGCCGTACATTTTATCAAATTTTTTAGTATGTTTAGACGGTTTAGTCTTTGCGTCTTTATCTCCTGGCGCAGCTTTGTAATCACTATCTTTATCACTCTTTTTATACTTTTGTTTAGAAAAGAAATCTGCTCTTTTATCTTTGTCTTTCTTCTTCAAATCTTTATAATATTTTTTAGGTTGTGTACCTTTTTTATCTTTTACATCTTTATCTTCTGGTCCTTTTTTACCATACGCTTCTTTTAGTTTCATATCTAGCTCTTTCTCGGACATAGCCTCAAAGCCAAAGTCTACATTTAAATCGTGTTCGTGTATTCTAACTTCGTCTATCTGTGGTGTAGGAACACAATCCCATATCCAACATTTGTGTAAGTTAGAATTGTTATCTTCTAATACAATGTAATTAGTTCCTCTTCTTACTACTTTACCAGAAACATCTTGTCTTTGGTCTTCTACTATATCGTCTTGTTTAAATAATTGTTCTCTTATGTAAAGGTCTCTTACCTGCCATTGAGTAAAGTTTTCAATAGAAGATATAGGTTTCATAGTACCTAATCCGTGAGATTGCATATTCGCCGCTATGTTCATACCTTTTCTAACTAGACCAAACAACTTCTGTTTATCTCTAAATGAAGTTGGTAAACCTCTTTGAAAAGATTTAAAATCATCTTTTGCGGCTGCGTCTCTCATCTTACTTGCTGACATACCTGTTGCACCTTCAGCGTCTGGATCTCTTTCACCAGCACTTACAACATTAATTTTGTCAAACTCGTAATCAGTACCTCTTGCCTTTACGCCGTTATATCTGTTTAATAGAGTTTCAAACTCTCTTACTCGGTCGCTTCCTACGACCATTGTTATTTCATTTGCTTTACCATTTAATTTGTTGATAACTTCTATCGCTGTTCTAGCGCCAGGTATTTGTTTTATCTTACTAGCATATCTAGGAAACATTGACTTCATAACTGAAATTTTATCAGCAAGTTTTAATGGATTCTTTTTACTATCAAAAGAACCACTAGGTACTATAATAAAATCATTTGCACCTACACTCGCAACTTTATTAATAAGTTTTTCGTGTCCTATTGTTGGTGGATTAAATCTACCAAAGGTAAATGCAATATGTTTTTTAGGTCTTCCTACTGCTTCTTTTAAACTATCTATTTCTTTATCTGTTATATTACCATCATCTAAAATATCTTTACACTTCTTATAGAATTTTAAGTAATGGTATTTTTCTAACATTTTATAGATAACATTTTTAGGTAGTTTGTGTTTCTTACCAAACTCTCTAATTTCTTCTGGCGACATATCACTTTGAAATGCGTCTTGTCTATCTTGTATAACTTGGTCGCCTGTATCAATGATAGATTGTATACTATCTTCAATCTCATCTAATTTGTTTCTTATCATAGATTGTAGATTGTCAACATCATCATTTGATAAATCTCTTAATTCTTTATAATCAATTATATCTCTTACCAGTTCTCCTTTGACAACATCTAACTCCATAACTTTTTTACCGAAGTCGTCCATATATTTTTCTTTGTCAAATTGTTCTTTCTCTGGTCTTCTGATAAACTTATTATTCTGTACATCAAATACGCCATCTGCCATACTATCATTTTTCTCTTTGACAGCAGGGTCAACTATTACAAAATAGTTGATTGGGTGTTTTGTACCTGGTATTAATTTACCATTTACATCTTTTAAATTCTTTCTTAATGCTTCTAACGCAGCTTCTCTTTCACTTTCAGGTACATCAAATAATATATTAATATCTAAATCTGCGTCATCACGGTATCTCTTTGTTAAGATAGAACCTATTAATGAATACTTTTTGATTGGGTGATATTCTGCAAATTGTTTTAGTTGAGCGTCTATCATATCTCTAACAACTTGTTTTAGTTTAGGATTGTTTGTATCTGCATTGTCAAACACTCCTGGTGCATATCTCTTTCTAGGAATATCTATTATTGATTCCTTGACATCATCAACTATCTTCTTCTTCTTTTTAAGAAGTTCTTTTACATAGTTTCTGTAATATGCGTTTTGAAAATTATCTGGCATTTTGTCTCTTTAATCGTAGTTCGTTTTCTATCCACTTTTTTGCTACATAATTTTGTACAGGAACATTAATTAATCTCCTTACTTGTTTATATACTTTTAATAGTTCATCTTCTTTTGCGTCATTGTTATCAACGACTATCATATTTCTCATACCAAACATATTTTGAAACTTACCGATATTATTTTGAACGGTGTTCCAACTTTTTCTTGTTATATCTTCAGGCACGCTTCTAGTTCTAACTCTATTTCTTTGTAATGCAACTTCTAAACTAGTGTTTACAAATACCATATAAGTGTCATAACCTAACATCTGTAGCATACTTCTTTGTCTATTAATTACATTATAATCTCTACCTGTTGCGTCTATAACTAAACCTAAACGACCTCTAATATATCTGTCCATTTGGTCGCCTGTAATTTGTTTTGCTCTTTGTCTTAATGGGTCTCTAGCACTTGCTTCACTATCAGGCATTTTTAGTGATAGACCTGCTTTTTGTAAATATCTTTCAAATCTTATATCGGAGTTAACCATCTTTAAACCCATACCACCAGTTGCTCTGTTGGTTACATAAGTCTTACCAGAACCAGGACCACCTGCAAGAAAAAATGCTTTAAATATTCCTGGGTCGTAAACACCTTCTTGTATTATTTGTTTAAATTGTTTCATACTTTATAGAGAGTATATTTTAAAGTTAACTCTTCTCCTTTTTTAATATCTTTTAATGTTTGTAAATAGTATTTACCATCTACTTCTATCTTCTGACAATTAGGTTTATCACTATGATTTAAGAAACCACCTAAAGGTGTTCTATAAATTTCTCTACCTAGACTTAAATGTGATATTCCTAAGTCTGTCATCTTATCAATATTTTCTACTGCGAATATACCAAAACCTTCTATTGGTGATAATTTAATAGTTAAGTTATCTGGTAAAGGTCTATATTTCATTTTGTATTTCCTTTATAATATCTTTCGCAATATCACCAGGTTCTTTTCCTTGTGCTTTAATACTAATAAAGCCTGGTTTTGTTTTGAAGTAATCAATCGCTGGACCTGTTTCTTTTTTGTACAAGGCAATTCTATCAGATATAATATCTGGTTTATCATCAGCTCTTCCTCTCTTTGTTAATCTTTTAATTACTTCTTCTTTATCTACATCTAAAAATACAACAACATCATAACCGATACCAAACTTTTCCATATCTCTTACTTGTTGCATATATCTAGGATATCCATCTAATACATATCCTTTTGTTGCACTTGCAACTTCTTTTCTAATTAGTTTTAAAACTATATCGTTAGGTGCAAACTTACCTTGGTCTAATAAGTTCTTAATCTTTTGACCATCAGGACCACCTTTATCAATTTCTTTTCTTAATAAACCACCTGGGTATATATGTTTAATACCAAAGTGTCTTATAATGTATTCAGAATAGGTTGACTTACCTGAACCAGGCCCACCCATAATAACTACACGAACCATCTTCGCTTCTTTTAGAAAATTGACAAATGTTTGTACCATATATTATCCTATTAAAAACATTATTAGAATACCTATTGCCAATCCTTCTAACCACGCTAGATAAACTGACTTAACAGGATTAGTTCTAATAAAATTAAATTTCCAATCTATAACTTCTCTTAAAAATTTTTTCATTACTTTTTATCCTTCCAGGCTTCAGGACATATCTTTTTCATTGCTTCAATAATTTCTTCTATTGTATATGTCATTATCCTTTTACCCAATCTTTAGCGATAGTAAAGTTTGCTCTACTAAACTCTAATCTATCTACTAACTTAACTACATTTCCTATCTTATCTGTCGCAACAAATCCTTCAGGTGCGGTAACTCTATAACCACTATCGGTTCTAATAAAGTGACCAACACTTTGTATTTGTGCTAACTTTTGTAATATTGTATTCTTTGCTGTTTGCAAAGTCATATAAGTTGCTATAGCAAAATATAGTGCTTGTTTATTTCTATCAATAAATTTTAAATTGTTATCTCTTGCAACAATATATTTTTCTTTACCTCTAGCAGTTTTCTTACTATCTATTTCTGCTTGTATAAAGTTCTCATAATAATCTCTAAATCTATCTTGTAGTGTTCTAACACTACCCATACCACCTTTACTATCTCTAATAACAGAATTGAAAAATGTCTTTAATCTAAAACCAACTGACAACTGGTCATTACTATCAAATAGATTTAATAAAGGTCCTGCCTTTTGTAAACTACCTTCTGCCATTCTTAATTGTGCATTAAACTTAGCAACTTCTGCTCTACTCATTGTTGCACTACCACTTGTATCTTTGTATTGTGCTGACGGAACAAATACACTAGCAGAATTGATACCTCTTACATAACCAAAACTTGCATTTAAACTATCCATTGCATTACCATTATATTGAGTATGAAATACAATACCTAGTCTTGCTCTTGCAACTTTTCTACCAGCGCTACTATCAACTGGTAAAGCATATGTAATTGTGTTAGGTGTAAAAGAAATCATAGATTGACCATCAATACTTACAACTTTTTTGTCTTCGTTTGTAAATAATAAATCGCCTTGTAAGATACCTCTTATACCTATCTTTTTTAATTCTCTTAAACAGACTTGAAGTTTAGACGCAACAGGACCACTATGGTTTCTGTTTATGTCTGAAACGGTATAATTGATTTTGGGAGTTCTATTGAATACAGATTTTGTGCCAACAAAGAATTTGTTGTTTTCAGGATTGATACCACAAACTATGGCAGGTGCACCGTCCCATTTAACGGTTACATTTACTTTCTTGCTTGAATTACCTACAAGCATTTTTTGTAAAGACTTTAAAAATGCAACTGCATTTCTTCCACCTTTAGCGCCGTCATTTATAATACTATCTTCTAAATGCTCTAGGTGTGTATTCGTACCCGAGCTTGAATATCCTTTAAAACTAAACATTTTTGTCCTTCATTTTTTCCATATACAAATAAACTATCCATCAATATAATACTCACTTCGTCTCTTATATTTATAAGACTATGACACTTTTACAAAGAAACTAGATAAATCAGTATTACTACTTGCATATCTGATTATATCAGTAGCAATAGCGTTTCTTTGAGCACCTGTGCCAGACATAAAAGTGTCTAAAAATAGTAGACACATATTCTTTGAGAAGATAAAACCACCTTTAAGTTCTAAACATTTTGCAATAAATGTTTTTACATCAACAGGATTCTTTGCATATTTTTTATATAAAACATACATATCGTTTAACTTCACTTGATTACTAGGTGTTTCTCTCCAACCTTTACCTTTAAAACCACCACCTATACTTCGTCTCATATGTTTCTCACAATAGAAGTTTAGATTACCACCACCAATCTTACCACCAGCAGCAGCTATACCTTTAATTTCTCCTTGCCAACTTGAAGTAGAATTAAATGCTCTAAATTGTACTTCACCTGTACCTATTTTAAAATACATATCAACACTAGAAAAGAAGTCATTGTTTCTTCCGAAAGTAAAACCTTTAAAGGTATGTGTTATTTCTTTTGTTCTAGTAGGTTGATTAAATTCTTTTAGTGTAACCGTATTACCTAATTTCTTTAGTGAGATACCTAATAAAAATGTTTTAGGACTTCTCATACGACCTGCTTTATTTAATACTGCTTGATTAATAACAGACCAATCTTCTGTAAATTCTTTTAATGGATCACTCGCAGGACTCATTGTTGTCATCCATATATCACCAGGATTCCATTTATCATCTGAAAACGAACCTGGTGCCTGTGGCATTTTACCATCTTTTTGTGCTTGTGCTTTATCCATTCTCGCAACTTCTTTTTTGGCTGCATATACTTTTGCCATAAAAGGACTACCTCTATGAAAGTATACTGCACCTTGCACTTTGTTTTTATATTTTAGATATACTGCATTTGCACTTTTAATAAATGTATCAGATTGTAACCAATCTTCAGGACATCTATCTTTAAATGCTTTGTATCCTACGGTTGCTTGTACATACCTTGAAGCCTTTTCCATATTCTTATCTGTAATATCAGCAGAAGTAATAGGTCCTCTTTTAACATTAAAGGCAAGTGAACAATAATAACATTGACCACTCTCGGTAACTGCGGTCACAGCTGCACCACCACCAGAACCACCACCTCCTCCGAAGAGTGGCGATTTATATATCTTCGTAATAGGAATAACTTCTGTTTTATTTCCTGTATCTGATTTACAAACGATTGAGAAAGGATAGGTATTAGGTTTACCTTCTATTGATATACCTGTAAGTTTACGACCAGAAGAAGTCCTACCTTCTACAAATCGTTCCTTATTCTTTATCATAAGTTCACATATAGCAAATCTAGTCTTGCCTGCGTACTTACCATTCTTTGAGACATACGCTTTGCCGTCTCTAATAAAATCGTTTTTTCCTAATGTTGCCATTTAATTCTCCCAAGATATACTGACAATATTTATTAATCTTTGTAAGAACAAAGAAAGTGAGGAATACCACCATTGACTTCCCAAACTCTATGTTTGTTTTGAAATCTAACAAGTGCTCTTGCGTCTTTTTCAAAGAAGTAATCTTTGATAATAGTACCAGTAGGTTTTTCTATAACCCTCCAGTATATCTTACCTCTCTTCTTTACCATAGATTTAGTGTAGTGTAGTTTCTCACCTTTCTCTAATGGTCTTGTTCCTTCTTGTCTTGTTTTGTTTATTGCTTTTTTACGAGGCATAAATTTAAACTTTGAAGTCAGAAAACTTATCGTATGGGTCAACTTCAACTTCTTTCTCCTGATTGGCGTCTACTATGTTTTGTGCTTTTTGTTCTACATCATACAATCTCATTTTACTTCTATCAACGCCGATTATAAAAGAACGATTGATTGCAGGATCACTATATCTGTTTTTAAGTTGTTTAACTTTCATTTGATTTAATTGGTCTAGTTCTTCACTAGTCATTAATGCAAACATAAAATCAGCAGTAGCAGGTAGACCAAAACTTTCAGAAGTATCTTCTAATCCAATATCAGTAGATACGAAACCACTTCTTGTTGTTTGAGTTGCTGTGAATATAGGTAATTTAAATTCAACAGCAAGACCTCGTAATTCTTCTGCGATTGCTTTGATATAAAAATAAGATGATATATTAC
>CEQT01000824.1_pt1 | contig 18502 bp, 17 predicted proteins | sample 530951 | NCBI WGS metagenome assembly CEQT01 (sample SAMEA2621132, study PRJEB7988) | marine metagenome | biome: marine biome (ENVO:00000447); feature: surface water layer (ENVO:00002042); material: "saline water (ENVO:00002010), including plankton (ENVO:xxxxxxxx)" | depth 5 m
TATAACCATCAAAATTTTCCGTCCATTCTAGCCCATCAATATTCTTCATAGGACGACTAACTTCATTCATATCATATTTCTGCATATGTAATCGTTTGTTTGATTTTTCTAATTTTTTTTGCGTAATTTGTTCAATTAGTGGCTTTTGATATAGTTCGCATTCATTATGCTTTCCATTTTTGTACCATAATTGATTTTGACGCCATAATTTTGTTTGAATGGAAGAAGATGGAATATGAAAGTCTCTATATTGTATTGAGTTTTTATATGGTCTCTGAAATAACCGTCTTGAATATGTTAATGATAAAGAAGATAAAAAAAACAAAAGTTTGTATTTCATTAAATAATGTTTTCTTAAAATACATTTTTATTAAATCAATATCAAAAAATTTAATTAAATAAAATTATATATATTTTCTTACCATAAAAACTATTTTTTTTAAATAAAGTAAACATTATCTCTCTTTTAAAAGGTTGTTTTTGATACAATAATATAATTTTTACTCTTAATGGATAACTGCACTGAAGGTAAGCATATTTATTTAGGAAAAATATCAATAAATCGTATTTTATTTGTATTTATTTGTATTTTTCTGATTTTTTTTTCTTATACTATATTATAACTACAGACAATGGCTGGAGGATTAATGCAACTTGTTGCCTATGGCGCCCAAGACGTGTTCCTTACCGGAACCCCCGAAATTACTTTCTGGAAAGTATCTTACAGACGTCACACTAACTTTGCTATGGAAAGCATTGAACAAACCTTTTCTGGTCAAGCCGACTTCGGTCGCCGTGTAACCTGCACCATCAGCAGAAACGGTGATCTTGCTTACCGTACCTATCTTCAAGTAACTCTTCCCCAAATTGACCAAGACATGAAGGGTGCCGCTGGTGCCGTTTATGCCCGCTGGTTGGATTTCCCTGGTGAGCAATTGATTGCTCAAGTAGAGGTTGAGATTGGTGGTCAACGCATTGACCGTCAATATGGTGACTGGATGCACATCTGGAACCAACTTACCCTTTCTAAGGAACAACAAGATGGTTACTACAAGATGGTTGGTAACACCACCCAATTAACCTATATCACTGATCCTGGATTTGCTAACGTATCTGGTCCCTGTGCTGCTGCCGGTGGACCTTCTCAAGTATGTGCCCCCCGCAATGCTCTTCCTGAGACTACCCTTTACGTACCCCTTCAATTCTGGTTCTGCCGCAACCCTGGTCTTGCCCTTCCTTTGATCGCTCTTCAATACCACGAGGTAAAGATCAACATCGATTTCCGCCCCATTGGTGAGTGCTTATGGGCTGTTAAGGAGCTTACTGGTACTGGCACTATGTCTGTCAGCCAAGCCTACCAACAATCCCTTGTTGCCGCTTCTTTGTATGTTGACTACATCTTCCTTGACACTGATGAGCGCCGCAAGATGGCCCAAAACCCCCACGAGTACCTCATTGAGCAAGTACAATTCACTGGTGATGAATCTGTTGGTTCCTCTTCCAACAAGATCAAGTTGAACTTCAACCACCCTTGCAAGGAGCTTGTATGGGTTGTCCAACCTGATGCTAACGTAGACTACTGCGCTTCTCTTGAGGGTGGTGAGACTCTTTTCAAGACTCTCGGTGCTCAACCTTTCAACTACACTGATGCTATTGATGCTCTCCCTAACGCCGTACACGCTTTCGGTGGCTTAGACCAAACCTCTGGTGAGAACGCTTTCATCACTTCCAGTGGTGTTTTCGAGATGGACCAAGCCGGTTCTGCTAATGCTAACGCTTCCTGGGCTGGTGCCACCGCCGCTGGTTCCTCTTTGTCTGATGCTGGTACCTTCGTACTTGCTGAGACTGCTCTTGACATGCACTGCTGGGGTGAGAACCCTGTAGTAACTGCCAAGTTACAACTTAACGGCCAAGACCGCTTCTCTGAGCGTGAGGGTTCTTACTTCGATGTTGTTCAACCCTACCAACACCACACCCGCAACCCTGAGACTGGTATCAACGTATACTCCTTTGCCGTACGCCCTGAGGAGCACCAACCATCTGGCAGCTGCAACTTCTCCAGAATTGATAACGCTGTTCTTCAACTTGTTCTTTCTTCTGGAACCGTATCTGGTACCAACACCGCTAAGGTTCGTGTATACGCTGTTAACTACAACGTTCTTCGCGTCATGAGTGGCATGGCTGGTCCTGCTTACAGCAACTAAGCATGCTAATTCATATTATTAAAAATTAAATTCTATAAATAAATATTTAATACTTTAATTAAATATTTATGGATTATTATATTCACCAACTTGAATCACTTGATCGTATAATTTATTATACTCATCTGAATTTTTTTTCATATTACTTAATTCAATTAAACTATCAATACCGCTTTCCTCAAGTAAGATATCTTTTTTCAAGTCATTCATCAAATACTTATTGTTTTCTAGTTCGTCAATCATAGTCTTTACATCACTATATTTCGGTACAATAGGTTTTTTACGAAGATAAAAAAGTAAACTACGTAAATACCACTCATTATCTAAAATACGATTAAGTATTACCTGATTATCATGGACTAATCTCGCAATGCAATAGTCAGTTACTTTTTTACTGATATTATATTCTTGATGATACCATTGAATTGAATGGGCTAGATAAAGATTTGACAATATATCAGCCATATCTGAAGATAACATTTGTTCTGATTTTAATTTACCACCTTTTAATGCTACAAAATTAGCCAAATTGGCAAAATGTAAAGTTTGTTTTTCTAAATTATTACTACATTGGTATCCTATCATACTTTTAAAGTAACATGACAATGTATGTTTAACAATAGCGTCAAAATGGATTTTAAATTCTTCTTGTTTATTTGTTAAAAGAGCATCAAAAATAGGATAAATATGTGGATGACTCTTATTTAGACCTTGACCAAATATAATTAAATTTTTTGTTAATGTATTGCTTCCTTCTACAGTAATACCAATAGGAGCGGCTCTATAAAATTTTTCTAAAAAGTTATTTGGTCCTAAACAAATAGCACTACCAGCATGTATATCCATTGCATCATTTAAAACATCTCGTCCTCGGTCAGTAGTTTGTTGTTTCATAATTGCAGAAATAACAGCCGGTTTTTCTCCATTATCCAACAAATGGTTGGTCAATGCTACACTGCAATGAATTGCCCAAGTATGATATAACATATTTACCATTTTATGTTGTATACCTTCCATGCGTATTAATGGAATTTTAAATTGCTTTCTATGCTTTGCATATTCAGTTATACCTACCATTGCAGTATTTGATGATGCTTTTGCAGTTGCCGGTAAACAAATACCTCTACCTGCAGCCAAACATTCCATTAACATTTTCCATCCTTCTCCTGCATTTTTCTCACCACCAATAATACTTGTTACGGGTATTTTTAATTTTCCCTTTAATGTTCCGTTAGGAAATCCAACATTTAAAGGATTATGATGTGTGAGTTGTTCTAATCCTGGGTGATTTTTTTCAATTAATGCTACTGTAATTCCTGGTTTACCCTTATCTAATAAATCATAAGGATCTTGTAAATTAAAAGCAATTCCTATAAGGTTTGCTATAGGTCCAAGTGTAATATATCGTTTGTTTATACTCAAATCAATGTATTTTTCTTCTTTTTCAAATGTAACTGTACCACTATCGATACTTCCAGTCGCATCTGAACCATTGTGAGGACCAGTTAATCCAAAACAAGGTATATATTCACCATTCGCCAATTTTGGTAAATAATGTTCTTTTTGTTCTTGAGTGCCATAATGTTCAAGTAATTCAGCAGGTCCTAATGAATTAGGTACCATAATAGAAACCCCAAGGGAAGGATTTTTGGATGATACTTTACAAAGAACTGAAGATAATTCACTTACTGATAATGGTATGCCACCATATTTTTCAGGAATAATAAAAGAGAAAAATTTTTCTTTTCCTATATATTCAAAAATTTGTTTATAAGGGCCGTCGGGATAGACATTTTTAATTTGACCATATTTTTTTAATAAATTATGAATCTTTGTATCGTCTTGAAAATAAGGAGTAATTTCATTTTTTTTTGGATAAAATACTTTTCCTTCAAATATTTGTCTATCTAAAGAAGTTGTACCGCTTTTTAATGCTAATAATTCTGTTTCTGAAATGCGTGGAAGCAACGATTTACATTTTTTAAAAAGTTGCTTGTACATTATATAAATATACAAAGAAAATTATTTATATTTTGTTTAGTAAAAACTATTTCTATAATATACAAAAAAATGATCTATTTTATGTTTATCGTTTGTTTACTTCATTCATTTTGCTTTGCTAACTCCTTTTTTCATCAGAAAACTTTTTTTGGTAGGCGAGTTTTATCAATGAAATTACGAAAAAATGAAAATAAAGATTTATTTGATAAATTTGAAAAATATTCGCTTGAAAATAACATTGAAAAGAAAGATGAAGTATTGTTTGATATATATAAATCTTTGAAATTTAAAAGACAAAATGAAACTGTCAATAATGAAAATACAAATTATCATAATGTTACTATTTTACCAGTTAATTTTACAAAAATGGTAGATGATATTGATGCAGAGTACATTACAAATAACTTGAAAGGAAATATACCAAGGGCACCTCAAACCGAGGGAGAAATAATAGAAGAAAGTTTTGAAGGGTACTTGCGGTCGGAATTTTATAAAATTGTTGAAGAAAAAGGTAAAATTAATGGAAAAAACATTATCTATTTTGAATCATTTTATGAATGGAAAAAAAAGAAAGGTATTGTTTTTGAAAAACATGAAATTAGAGAGATGTTTGCACATGTAATTGGAACGAAATACATTTGTGACCTTATGGAATTTATAAAATTAAACCATTTTATTGATGAGCAAAATGCAGCTCATTTCTAAAATCTGCGAAATCTATAATTATATTTCAACATATAATTATAAAAATTTAGATAATAATAAAATATTTTACTTCATTCAGAGTATTAATAAATTTAAAATGAATAGCCTCTCCAATTTCTTGAATTTTAAGAAAAAAGTTTTCTTTATTATCAAACATGTTAATATGAAAAGGATTCTTAAATTCATCAATGCGGTTTTCACTAGAACTTCCAATAATAAACTGATGAAATGTATAGTTATTTGATATTTTTCTTTTAATATATTGAATGTTATGCTCATGACCACTTATATAAGCATCAACTTTATACTTTTCAAAAATGGGAATTAATAATTTGTATATAGGAACCAAATGAAAAAAATAAACTCCATTTGATATTATTGGATAATGTCCAAATACAAGTATTTTTCTGCCTAATCTATTACTTTTTTCTAATTGTTTTTTAAACCAATCTATTTGTTCTAATTTTAATTTATTAGCACTCTTACAATGAATTTTTTTAAATATATCATTATCAACATTACAATGTCCTTCGTGCAATGGAGCAGTATCTAGGAAATATAAATCAATATTAGATATTGTTCTTTTAAAATAAAATTCGTTGTTTTCAAAGTATTTTGCATTTAATTGTAAATGTGGATCTCCATAATAATCATGATTGCCAATAATAGCATTAATTTTACTATAAGGTATCTTAGAAAACACTTGTGTATAGTCATTCCATTGTTCATCATTTTTTTCTTTAATACCTTCATCATAAAAATTATCTCCCATTAATATTAATCTATTCATACCTGTAATATTTTTACTAAAATTATTCACCAGAGATTGTAAAGAATCAGTATAGTAACCTATATCTCCTAATATGTATAATGTTGGTATAAACATGGATAAAAATTTCATGTATATTATAAACATTTGTTTTTAATTATTTTGTTTTTCATAATTTTCATTAATATATAACATTCTCCATCCAACTAGCCGGTTTTTCTTTTGTACCACCATCATATTTTACAGCAAAATTTTCATTTATTAACCATTCATTTATATTTTCATCTCCCAAATATATGTCAGCTAATAAACGTCCATATTTCTCACTTTCAACATTTTTTAATTCTACTATTTTATCATATATTTTATCATGTAACGCATCACGTGCTATCTTCGCATGTTTTTTTTCGTTTTCATTAGATGTTCTTAATTCTGGAGTATCTATACCATTTAAACGAACGGAAAAACGATAAATTGGATAATTATCGTAAGGTTTTGCAGCAATGGTTATAGAATCTCCATCATACACTTTAATCACTTTTCCAATTTTTACATGGGGACTGAATGGTTTACAATTGTCCCAACAAGCGTCTTTAAATAATTCTTCGTAGTTTACTGAGTTTGTTTTACAATCAACTTTTGATCTCCAAGAAAACATTTTTTATAATATATTATAATAAAAAACGTTTAATATGTTTTAATTAGTTCATTTATTCATGTCTGCATTTAGCATTTCCTAAAAAGAAAAGATAAAACTGAAAGTCTTTTCCTACTTGATTTTTTTTGTAAATAAAATAGTCAATTACACCAATAATTAAGACAAAGGGCAATGAATATAATACTATTTTCTCTGCATCTAAAATATTTTGATTTGTCTCTTGAGTTAGTTGATTTCTATTATAATGATATAATCTTTGTGTATTAGTGACATACAATATAAATAATAAAGAAAAGAATGCAACATTCCAAGATATTCTCATTTTTGATGACAATAAAAAGATAATATAAAGAATACCAGCATATATAAAACTATCAAAACAATTACCGTTAGACCAATCTACTGGGTATTTATCTCTATCTGCTTTATCAAAATTCCACCCACCTTCAAGCATAATAAACATAAAAATTAAACCAAAGCCAATAATATGTTTTCCATAAATATCATTACTTAAGTAACGTTGAGTACTACAAGAAAAAATTTGAGTTGCATATCCACCAGCAATAATTAAAAAAGCAACAAATAAAAACGATATTTTAGAAATATTATTTGTTAACAACTCTCCATCAAGAGTTTCTACTATTACTTTTTTTATTTCTTTTTCTTCACTATATTCTTTCATTTATACTATATAAATATATTTTTTTGTAAAAAGCATAAATACAAATATCAATAAAAAATAATGAGTGTCTTTTGTTCATCTTCATTACAAACACAAAATGATTTATTACTAAATAAATTAACAGAATTTTATTCAAATATTGAATATTTACAAACGATGATGCGTATCATTAATGGTGAAACTAAAATTTCATTACGCATTGTAGATTGGTTTGTTACTAATTATGCAAAAAAATATTACACAGTATATAATATTCCTTCTTTAAAGGCTGATATGTCAACAAGATTTAAAGTATATCATGATTACAAATTAAAGCTTAAAGCGTATTCAAAAAAAAGATTTGATCCGTTTTGTAGATGGGAACGAATTACTATTCCTTTTATGGAAAAACATATGGAAACTACAATCGGACAATTGAATTTTTTTAAATGGGCAATTGAATATAAAGTAATTGATTATATTGAAGAAAATTATCAACAAATTGAAAATGATATGAATTCACGTAATACTAGTTCTAAAAAAAGAGATACTTTGGAAAATGGAGAAAATACAAAAACACGCAAAAAAAGAGAAGAATTGTCTGTTTCTGCGGTTAAATGTATTAAAAAAGAAAAGGTTAAAATTGTAGTAAAATTTGACCTATAAAAACATAGATATTTCAAAATTGTCAATATCTTTGTTTAATTGTTTTAAACCATGTATAATTTTATCTAAATCATTATAAATTAAGTAATCTACTTCTAATTCTTCTTTTATTTCTTCTTCATTTCTATTAAAAGAAATAAGTTCTTCTTTTGTTGGTATATATATACCATAATTATTTGTATTCTTAATAATAGGACTACAAGAAGCAAAGTATATTTTTTTACACCCATATTTTTTAATCATGTTAATAAGATGTTTACTTGTATTTCCTCTAACAATAGAATCATCTACAATAAGTACATTTTTATTTTCAAAACTATTTTTAATACCAGATAATTTTCGTTTAATATTTTGTTGAATGATATTTTTGTTTTTCATAATAAATGTTCTATCAATATAGCGATTTTTAATAAAGCCTTCTCTTAATGGTCTTTTTATTACTTCTTGAATACCATTCGCAAAAGTTACACTAGTGTCTGGAACAGGTATAATATAATCAATTTCTTTGCAATCCCATATATTTTTCATTTTTTCACCTAATATTCTTCCTATCAATATTCTTGCTTCGTTTACATTAATTTTATCTATCATAGAATCTGGTCTAGCAAAATATATATATTCAAACAAACAAGGCGTTAGTAAAGTTTTATCATAAGTATGATATAATGGTGTAATTTCATCATTTTTAAAAATAATAGTTTCACCAGGTTTAAGATCCCTATTAATTTCATAATCTAACATATTTAATGCAACTGATTCACTAGAAACAATATAATTATCTTGTTTTTTTCCAATTATTAATGGACGTATACCATACTTGTCTCGAACAACAATCATTCCATATCCTTTAATCACTATAATTAAACAATAACTACCTTCTAATATTTCATGCAAAAAATCAATTACTGTAAATATTTTCTCATCTGTAATTTCATTACTTTTGTTATTATTAAGTAACTCGTATAATTTGCATGAAAAAAGAGATAATATTATTTCAGAATCTGATTGTGTATCTAATAAAATATGATATTTACTATAGATTATAGATTTTACATTTTCAGTATTAGTTAAATTTCCGTTATGACATAATGTTATACGGCGTGGAAAAATTGTATAGAATGGTTGAATATTATTAGTTAAACCATTTGTACCGTATCTAACATGTCCCATATAATTTTGACATGGATGACTATCTAAATTTTCATTTTGAAATGCATATTTTACTAGACCATCGTATTTACGAACACATTGTTCATTACTAATACCCACACTGTCTTGCCCTCTATGCTGTAAACACATTAATCCTTCGAATATTTCATAAAAAATTTGTTTGTTTTGAATTGTACTATGGATACCAATAATACCACACATATATTATTTAATAAATATACATTTAAATAATATATTAAAACAATTTACAAATCATAAATAAATTTTTCTATTGATTCTAACCATTTATGTCCTATATCATTTGTATCATTAGGACTAAATGTTGCGTTTGGATTTGCGTTTACATGCAGTACGTGTAAATTTTCTAAATTATTTCCAAAATACATAGAATTTAAACAAGGCATATTTGAATGATGATATGAAACATTTGCATATAATCTAAATTTTTTATAACAATCGTCATCACCGAGTAACCATTTATCATGGTAATCTTTGCAATTTTGTAAATAATCCTGACTTATATTTGTTTCACCATTTCGACTACGTTTTTTAATTCGTTCTAAACAGGTTTCAGCATTTGCATCAATATAAACAACTGCATCCAAGTTCATATCTTGTTTTCTTGTCTTATAAAAGTATTCGTATATTTCATATTCTACTTTTTCCATTTTATTATCATCGAAAAGCATTTTCGCAAATATACGATTATCTGCTTCTAGAGAACGCTCACATAGCACATATTTACATTGAGGATTTTTTAAAATGGCTTTTTGTAATATAGCTGTTCTTGTTGCATAAGCCATTACTTGAAAAGCAAATGAATATTTATCTTGATTTTCGTAAAATTTTTCTAATATAGTTTTTCCATATTGATCTTTAATTGTTTCCCATATATCCACAGGCTCTCTTAAAAATACATAATCTTTATTATTTTTTAATTTTTGTTCTAAATTATGTACAACCGTCGATTTTCCAGATCCAATATTTCCTTCAATAGAAATAATTTTCACCATACTTAATATAATACAACTTTTATAATTATAAATACTCACGAATATTAATTCAATTTTGTAATAGATTTATGGAAATTTGTCTATGAGGTTTATATTTTAAAATATCTAGAATATAATTAGTTGTTGGGAATTCATCGCGTCCATATATATCTTGTAATAACAACCATTCAAATAAGCCACCGCAGTAATGAAATACATATTGAAAACCTAAACCATGTATTTGATTACATTTTTTCTCGCTTGTTTCATCTATAGAATTTTTCCCATAAATGACTATATGCTTATTATGCAAATCATAAGATTGTAATAAGGTATTTAATAAAATTTCTTCTTTTTCATAAGGTATTGTATTATATATTAAGCACTCTTGTTGATTATTCGGTAATGTGTTTATTAAAATATATTTTTCTGGATTTTTATACATATATTGAATATCTTCAAAACCCACTTTTTGTATATTTTTACGAAAAAGATGTGAAAACATAGTATAGTAAAGAATAAAAATTGATTTTAATAATTTTTACAATTATATATATATAATAATATAAGGTATATCAATATGGATTTAAATCAATCAAAACTTACTAAAGCGGAATGGGAAACCATTGAAAAGCCGGTCTCTGAGAGAGAAAAAAAGATTTTAAATATGATAATGAAAGGATACGTTGAAAATAATATTCGACATAATGATACAAAATCTTTCTTTTCGTTTACTAAAATAGAAAAAACACCAGAGATTGAATATTTTATTTTTAGAAAATATTTTCAAAATGATATGCATAAAGCCATTGATAAATATGCAAAAGGAACACCTGTCAGCAGTATTACAGAAATGACTTTTATGAAAGAAGGCAATGAATTTAAACGTTTAAGAAGCAGTGATTCTATACGAATTCAAAATGCTGAGCAAAATATTGAAAATAATAAGAAAAAAATATTTGAATATATATTAATTGAATTATTTGTTCAACTAATTCGTTACTATTCAAAGAAAAAAGAAAACTACATCTTTTATTTGTATACAATAATTCATATGAAAAACGCAACTATCGACAATATCAATAAATTTGTACTTGGCTATATTGATAAAGTTATACAGTATATTGGTAGTAAAGTGTTTATTCCAGATGTTTTATATATGGCTTATGATTTGATTGAGCAAAATAAGTATTTAATTAAATACAGTGATATGGAATTATATAGTCATCAAAAAAAAATATTTCAAATTTACTCATCAAAGGCTAAAATAAATAATAGTAATGATAATATTACTACTCAAATTCAAGAAATTGAAAAAAAAATTCAAACAACAAAGGCAAAAATGCATAAATGGATTCCTGAAAATAAATATATGGGAGATGATGACGAGGAAAGAGAAGATTTTTATAAAAAAGAAAATGAAAAGAAAGAATTAGAAAAAACAAACATTTCTCGATATGAAAAAGAAATTAGCGAACTAATGGATCAGCTAAATAATTTATATACTCAATACAAAACTAAAACTCCTTCCTTGGTTCTTTATACTGCACCTACTGGTACAGGAAAAACACTCACTCCAATCGGACTAGCAACAAATAACAAAATTATATTTGTCTGTGTCGCAAGACATATTGGAATGGCACTAGCAAAATCAGCAATTTCTATGGAGAAAAAAGTAGCATTTGGTTTTGGTTGTTCAACTTCTTCTGATATAAGACTGCATTATTTCTCCGCTATTGATTACACTATTCACAAAAAATCTGGTGGTATTGGTAAAGTAGATCATTCTAATGGTAAAAATGTAGAAATTATGATATGTGATGTGAAATCTTATTTAACTTGTATGCATTATATGTTGGCCTTTAATGATGCAAATAATATTATTACATATTGGGATGAACCTACAATAACTATGGATTACGAAAATCACGAAATTCATTCAATTATTCAAAACAACTGGACAAATAATAAAATTCCTCATTTAGTATTATCTTGTGCAACATTACCAACAGAAAATGAACTGCAAAGCGTTTTTGAAGATTTTCAACAAAAATTTGAAGATGCTGATATTTTTAACATATCAAGTTTTGATTGCAAAAAAAGTATTCCAATTTTCAATAAAGAAGGTTATTGTGTATTGCCTCATTATCTACATGATAACTACGAAGATCTAATAAAATGTGTTCGTTTTTGCTTAGAAAATCAAACTCTCTTAAGATATTTTGATTTACGTGAAATTGTTCGTTTTATAAAATATATTCATGAAAAGGATATCATTAATATTAATGATACGTTCCAATCTATAGAACAAATTACAATGAAGACATTAAAAGAGTATTATTTGCAATGTTTATTGACTATTGAACAAGAAGAATGGCCAACCATTTATGAATACATGAAATCTACACGTATAAACAGATTTGATAGAAATACCATATCTAAATCTAAAAGTATGCAGCAGGATTCAAACAATTTACAAGGTAAGCCTTTAAAACGCGTAAATACTGTATTTGAAACAAATAATACTTTAACAAAAGAAGTAAAAAATACTGGAGGATTACTTGCAACTACGAATGATGCATATACATTCACAGATGGTCCTACTATATATTTAACAGATGATATTGATAGAGTTTCTCAGTTTTATATACAGCAAAGTAAAATCGATCCTATTTCGTTTGATAAAATTATGAAAAAAATAGAAAAAAATAAAATTACATTAGAAAAAATAGATAAGTTAGAAAAAGTAATTCGACACGATGAAGAATCATTAGAAACAAATGATGAAGAAGGTAAAAGTGGTCATAAGCGTCAAAGTGGACGTATATCAAATGAATCTCAAAAGTTAATGAATGAGGTAAATAAATTAAGAAAAGAAATTGTAATAGCAAATTTAGATGCAAAATACTTACCAAATACAAAACCCCATCAAGAAATATGGGCACCAAATGGAAATATTGTTGAAAACGCATTTGTATCTGATCTTGGAGAAGAAAATGTAAAGGAAATAATGAACTTACAAGTAGAAAATAATTATAAAGTACTAATATTGTTAGGTATTGGCACCTTTAAATTACATAAAAATGCAAGATATATGGAAATTATGAAAAATCTTGCTGATGAACAAAAATTATTTATGATAATTGCTTCAACTGATTACATTTATGGAACTAATTATCAGTTTTGTCATGGTTTTATAGGAAAAGATTTGTTAAATTCCACGCAACAAAAGATATATCAAGCTATGGGAAGAATTGGTAGAAATAACATCCAACAAGATTATACCATTCGTTTTAGAGATAACGAAATACTGGAAAATTTGTTTAGAAAAGATAATAACAATTTAGAGTTGATTAATATGTGTAAACTATTTACTACTTCTGTTGAATAAATACATAAAATATATTACATTATTTTTTATTGCATATAAAAAATAATCATTAAATCAAGAATAAACCAGGTTTACTTTTTAATGTTTTATTATTTGTTTTTAAACTTTTTTTAATTGTCTTTCCTTGTTTTCCTTTTGGTATATATTTTAAAAACCACATACGGTATTCTTTACTTTCAGGATCTACCTTTTTCTCAATAAATTCTTTGTACTTATCTGATTTCTCAGAACGAATATCTTCCAACGTTTTTTGTTTTCCATAACATTGAATGGTGAATCGTTTTAAAATACCACGCTCATTCAACTTATTTTGTTCTATCACTTTTAGTAAAGATTCAGATAAACACAACAATCTATCTTTGTTATAATAAGGCATATCTGCATATAAAAATGCAAGATAGAAAGATAAAATTGTTTCTATAGTAGCAACTTGCACATTTTTCTTATTGACTCGTATTTTATTATAACTATGACAAGAAATTGGTTTAAATAAAAAAATTTTTCCCTTCCCAGCCACTGTTAATTCATAATGTAATGGTATAATTTCTCCTATTTCTTTGTGTTTAATCAAATCTAATTTCTTGTATTCATTTTCTTTTAATGATTTCATTATATTTTTGCCAACCTCTTCTGGATCTTCACATAAAACATCATATTCTGATATATTTTTTGCTTTATTTGCCTCCTCTTCATTCATGTGTTTTGAATAAAGAAAACTAGAATAACCTCCAAAAAATACAACTTTGTTTTTTATTAATAAATCACGTAATAAGGTATTTAATTCACTAGTAGGATGATTATCTTCATCTGAAAAAATGTCAGGCTTACAATTTTTTGTTTTTAAAGGATAATTTTTATTCAATAAAGAAAGACGTTTATACACTTTTTCCCAACGGCTTACATCTCCTAAAGGCCTAGATAATTCTAAATACGCAGCCATTCGAAGGTAATTAGGCGGAGCATATTGTATACCATCTATTTTCAATGCTTCTTTACTAATTTTTGAAAAAATTTCTGGATGTAAGTAAGTAATATCAGCAATAGGAATGTAATTTACAAATACTTTGAATGTACCATAATGCATTCCAGACTTGGCTTCAATTTCTTTATAACCTTCTTTGTGATATATATCTGCTAATTCTTTAGCATGTTTGATCGGATTATCTGAAAAAAAATCATAATCAGGTATTTCAGTTTCTTTATTATAAAATTGTTGACTTTCTGGTAAAATGTTATTAATAGCTGTTCCTCCGTAACATACTAATTTTTTCTTTTTTATAAAATTAACAACAATATCTAACATTTTTTGAACTGACTCATTATTTACCTTTTCAATATTTTGCTTTTTCTCAGTTTCATCTACTGCATACCTTAATATTGTTAATTCACATTCTTCAAAAGTCATTTTTGAATCACATAATTTATTTTTAAATTTATCTTTCATATATCCTATATTTACATTTTAAAAAAATATATATTAAGTATAAATTAATGTGTACAGAAATACGATTTACCGAATCTTACTATTTAGAAAATTGTATTCAGTTTATTTGTTGTCCTATTTTAGGATTTAGTTTGTTATGTGAAGATTATTGTAAATATTGCTGCGGTTGTTGTTGTTTTATTCCAGTATCAAATGAACCAATTAGAAAACAAGAAACGACTAATTAATTATACCTTAATTATTTAAATCAATCGGCAGTATTTTTTACTACTTCATTGTTTGACACTGCTGACAAGGACGGTAAATCCATGCCCAAAGGAGATTAAAACCTGAGTCAAAATAAAACCCATTTTCACTAAATTCTATTTTTTGCATTATTTTTATTTTTTTACTTATAATTGGAGTAATAATATTATATCGTTCATCATTTTTATGTATTATATTTACATACTTTCCATTTTTATATTTTATTCTTCCGTCATATGATAATATTATATGTAATAATTCTTCTGGAACTTCTGTAAGTTTCATTATAAATATAAATTATATTGTTTTTATTATATAATTTATATAAAAGTATGTAATTTAGCGTTTTGAATGAGAAAAATATGTAAAAGAATCTATCTAAAAAAATTATATGAATAAAGGTTATGAAGCAAAATAATACAAATAAATTTAAATATAGTGAATTCAATACAATATATCCTTCTAAACCTATAAAATTAGTTTCTAGTAATGATAGTATTGCATCCATGGATACTTTTGCAAGTAGTGCAAAAAGTGATGATAGTTTAATGGAAATATGGGAAAAAAGAAAATTATCAAACGAAAAGTGTGAAAACACTATTCCAATAAGAAGCAATAAAAACATAAAACGAAACCGTGAAACAAATGATTATAGTAAATCACCCAATGTTAATGATGCAATGAACATTTTGCAAAATACAAAAAACTTATTAAGCAATATTGGATTGGATTTAAAAGGACAATCCAATACGATTAAGAAATAATTATTTATTTTCTTTGCTCTGTATCTATTCTTTCAAAGTAGGTAATGGCTGCTGCTAATGGAACAATACCTCCTTTATTATCATTAAAAAACGCTTCACATTTTTCTAATTCACCATCTTGTTGATCGTATTTATAAGCCACAATTTGCATACCATATCTTAAAACCATTTTCAACATATTGGGATTTTGTGTATTTCTAGTATTTGGAAGTACTAGTTTAGATGCTTCTGTAGTTGTAGTTACATTATCATCCTTTATCATAACTGGATTAGAGGGTTGATTATCTACTTGAGACAAATCTAATTTATTTAACACTTGACTACCGCTCTCTAAATGAGTATAGTTAGATATATCATAGCAATTTACATCTTGTACTTTACATTTAGCAAAATCTTTGTAATCTCTATGAACTGTTTTGTCTATAACAATAACAATTTTGTTCAACATTTCAGATACTTTTGTTTCTTCGTTTATTTCACCTTCCATTAATTTTGTTTTTAAAATAGAATCAATTAATTTAGAAACTTCATTATAGCATTCAGTATTTTTTGTTTTAATTCGCAAATGAAGAAAAAGAGGATCATTTTTATTTGGTGATGTTCCTGAAAAAGCGTTACCAATTACTGAAGTAAAAGCTTCTTCTAAAGGAATATGATTATCTGTATCAAACAAAACAAATTTCGGATCAGATGATTTTGCTACGACTGGCATAAAATTTTTTTGATGTTTAATGTAAAATACTTCAAAATCCAAAAATCGACATCCTCGCGATAAAACATGACGTATCATATCCTTACTTACATATTTACCACTACAAGCAGAATTATATGATGCTTTGACACAATATTCTTTTAACGGTAAATCTGCATATTTTTTGCCGATACTTTGAATACTACCAATTGGTGCTAAGTCTTTATTATTTTCTATAGACTTTACTTCATTTGTTGATCCTGTAAAACCTTCTTTTGTGTTGTCTAAAGTTATTGTTTTTACCCCTGTTTTCATGTACAAATTGCATAAAATAATTATAAATAAGATAATAATAATAATATAAAGTAAAATATTCAAATAATTCATACTATATATTGTATATATAAACAAATATAATAAAATTATATATTATAATATACAATAAAACATGGCAGGAGGTTTACTAAATATTGTTTCCACCGGTAATAATAATTTATTTTTAACTGGAAATCCAGTAAAAAGTTTTTTTAAAGTAACTTATGCAAAATATACTAACTTTGGATTGCAAAAATTTCGCATAGATTATAATGGTTTAAGAGAATTGAGACCGTCAGAAGATTCTATTTTTACATTCAAAATACCTAGATATGCAGAATTACTAATGGATACCTATATTGTTGTTACTATACCAGATATATGGAGTCCAATATACTCACCTGTTACTGAAACTAGCGATCGTTGGGCACCATACGAATTTAAATGGATTGAGAATCTAGGAACACATATGATAAAAGAAATAACAATTAATTGTGGAGGTTTAATGCTGCAAAGATATTCAGGTGATTACTTACATGCTATGGTAGAAAGAGATTTTACAGCAGAAAAGAAAAAGTTATTTCACGAAATGATAGGTCATGTGCAAGAATTTACAGATCCAGCATATGCACAAGATAGAAATAATTCTTATCCAAATGCTATGTATACTAAAAATACAAGTGGTGCAGAACCATCAATTCGTGGTAGAAATTTATATATACCGATTAACACCTGGTTTACATTAAATAGTGCGTGTGCGTTTCCATTGGTTGCATTACAATATAATGAACTATCGATTACTGTAACAATGAGACCCATTCAAGATTTATTTCAAGTAAGAGATGTATTTGATTATTCTTATGGTTTTCCTTATATTAGACCTGATTTTAATGAAAATAGATTTCAAATGCATAGATTTTTACAAACACCTCCTAGTGGATACGTATTTCCTAATGATTATGAAAACAAAGTAAATACATGGAATGCAGATATACATTTAATTTCCACATATTGTTTTTTATCAAAGGAAGAAACACAGAAATTCGCATCACAAGATCAAGTATATTTAGTTAAGGATGTTTATGAACATAAATATGAAAATATAACTGGTTCTAAAAAAATAAAAGTTGAAACAAATGGTATGATATCAAGTTGGATGTGGTATTTGCAAAGGAACGATGTAAATTTGCGTAATGAATGGAGTAATTATTCTAATTGGCCTTACAATAATTTGCCTGGAAATGTAACTTTAGCAGATATTACACCAATTGATGGTACTGAAGAAACATTAGAATATGGACCTGGATTGCATCCTACTTCAAAGCAAAATACAGGTATTACAATAACAGGGGATTATAAAACAGCAAATCATAAACCAATATTAGAGTCTATGGCTATTTTATTGAACGGTGAATATAGAGAGAATTTAATGGTTCGAGGTGTATATGATTATATTGAAAAATATGTACGCACGAATGGTAATGCAAAAGAAGGAATATATTGTTATAATTTTTGTTTGAATACAAATCCTTTTACATACCAACCTTCTGGTGCTATTAACATGAGTAAATTTAAAAATATTGAAATTGAAATAACTACTTATATCCCAACTATTGATCCATTAAACTCAAATTATAATGTTATTTGCAGTGAAGATGGTGAATTAATTGGTATTAAAAAATCAAATTGGCAGTTATATGAATATAATTATAATTTAACTCTATTTGAAGAAAGGCAGAATGTTTTATCATTTATAGGTGGAAATTGTGGAATGATGTATGCTCGTTAGTTATGTTAATCTAATAAATATATTATACTATTAATA
>CEQT01004915.1_pt1 | contig 18244 bp, 20 predicted proteins | sample 530951 | NCBI WGS metagenome assembly CEQT01 (sample SAMEA2621132, study PRJEB7988) | marine metagenome | biome: marine biome (ENVO:00000447); feature: surface water layer (ENVO:00002042); material: "saline water (ENVO:00002010), including plankton (ENVO:xxxxxxxx)" | depth 5 m
GATTAGACCAAAATCAATAGGTCAGATGGGTAATTTTTTGGATACAAAAAGTTATAATTTGAATGAGCTTTCAGAAATTATATCTGTACTAACTGGCGTTAGTGTAGATGATATTATGAAGCATACTAATGTTGATGGATATAATGAAGTTGGTACTTTAGTATTTCCTTTTAAAACAGAAGCTGGAGATATGCTTTGTAAAATTACAGATTGGAATGTAGATGATGATGGTGTAATTGATGGTGGTAGTTGGCGTCGAGGAATCTTAACAGACAACTACACTATAGCTCCAGCATTTGAATATTATGCTAAACAGGTAAATAGTTATGAAAATAGAGAACATAATATCTAATCCAGAATTAATTATTTTATTAACTGAAAAAGCTAGTGAAGTAAATGGTGTTCATAGAAATTCAAAAAATTATAGGTCTTTTGAAAAAAGAATACCTAATTATAAATCATTTCATATATTAAAACATGAAGGCAAGATATTATCTTTTGCCGGAATATACAAAGACCCTACTTGGCCTGATAATATTTTACGAGTTGTTGATAGAATGTTTACTTTTCCAGAATTTAGGGTTAGAAATATGAATGGTTTTTCTGATAAAAAACCAAACATTGTTAAACTAGGTGGATTGTGTTCTGGTCAACTTTTACCTTATCAAACAAAACTTGTTTTTGATATGGGCAAAATACCATTTCTTTCAATACAGGATTTAGAAAGAAGAAAAGGTGTTAGAAGATGGTTGAATAATAGAATAGACAAATCTTTAGGCTATAAGCTGTTACCAAAGCTACATTATACTTGTGGTGGTAAACCTAGTTTAAGAAAAGTTTGTTGGCAGAATATTTTATCGACTGAGGAAATAGGATTGCCTTCTATAAATATAAGTGAATATGGGGAGTTAGAATGAGAAATGTATTAGATAAAAGTATGCCGATTAGTCTTGATAATCATCTTAATTTTACAGATAAAGATTTTAAAGAAGTTGATGATGAGATTATCAAGGTTACAAATAAACTTCCTGCCTTACTCATAGGACAAAGTAAAAGAGGAAAATATGAATTTATTTCAGAAGAAGAATCAAAAGGAAAACAAAATTGGGAAGCATTTCCTCTTGTAGATAGTTTTTATGGTGCGCCAGATTTATATAGGAAAAGAGAGTGGAACAAAGTAGCTAAAAGACTTTTCCCTAAACTAATATCTTTTGTTAACCAATTACCAATAGAAAGTATAGGCAGAGCTTCAATTTTAAAAGTTCCAGCTGGTCGAGATACGCCTGCTCATATTGATCCACAGTTTCAACCAAATGCTTCACCAATGCAAGAGTATGATAGAATATTAAATATAAATTTTGGTGAAAGAAAATATTTGTATATGTTAGATTCTATGACTAAAGTTAGGCATTACTTTGAAGGAAGAATTAATTGGTTAGATATTAGCGATTGGCATGGTGTTGAAGCATCACCATTTGATACGTTTACATTAAAACTAGATGTTAAATTAGAACCAAAATTTAGGAATATCATAAGGCAAATATATAAAATATGACGGATATTGTATTCATATCTATTCCAAAATTACAAACCAAAGGCCCAATATTATCTATTACACAATTAAAAGCTTGTGTAAAAGAAGCTGGGTTTACGTCTACTTGTTATGATTTTAATATTTGGTTATATAATAAAACAAAAGATACAGAATTGGGATATATATGGAAGGTACTAGATAATACTTTAATTACAGAAAAGATAAAAGATATTGAAGATGAATACAGAATGTATTGGAATGAATTTTTTGAAGAAAATATAAAAAAAGATAATCCTAAAATAATTGGTATAACAGCATTTTCTAGTTGGACATATCCAAATATTGATATCATTACTAAAGAAATTAAAAAAACAAATCCAGAAATTAAAATATTAATTGGTGGCCCAGCAGTAAGAGATGCACCACCAGACAAATCATCTTATGGGTTAGATAATAATGCTGACTATTTTAAAAATTTAAAAGATGAGGGTTTAATAGATGATTTTATTTGTGGTGATGCTGAAATAAGTATTGTAGAATATCTAAAAGGAAATAAGAAATACCCTGGCATAAATTCATTTAATCCGATAGAAATAATAAATCAAGATGCCGTTCCTATTCCAGATTATGAAGATATTGATATGTCAGTCTATACTGATCCACAATATTTTATTCGTGGTTCTAGGGGGTGTGTAAGAAAATGTGCATTTTGTAATGTGCCTCTTATTTGGAAAAAATTTAGATTTAGAACAGGTGAAAGAATAGCTGATGAAATAATTTACCTATATGAAAAATATAATTTTGATAAAGTTTATTTAATAGATAGTTTAACGAATGGTAATCAAAAAGAATTTTTAAAGTTACTTGAATATATTTCTCTTTATAAAATAGAAAGTGGTGCAAAATTTGATATTGGTGGACAATTTATTTGTAGAGAGAAAAAACAAATTAAACCTAGAATGTTTAGTTTAATGAAAAGTGCTGGATACAATAGACCAACAATAGGTATAGAATCTGGTAGTGAAAAAGTAAGAAAAGAATTGGGTAAATATTTTTCAAATGAATCTATAGAATATCATCTACAAGAAATGGATAGAGTTGGTATTAAAATGGTTCCTTTATTTTTTGTAGGATTTCCTACAGAGACAGATGAGGATTTTCAAGAAACTGTTAATATATTAGATATGTTTGCAAAATACCCTAAAGTAGTAAAAAGAATACACATGGATCATCCTATGCACGTAATTGAGGGTACGCCTGTTCACTTAAATCCAGAAAGATATGATATCGAACATATTACAAATTCTTATATTTGGGAAAGCAAACATAGTAATTATAAAAAAAGAATTGAAAGATTTTTTATATTTTTAGATGAGGCTATAAAAAGAAATTTATTTGATAGACCAACAGTATCAGATAAATCATACACTATGATTAATGATTATTATCAATATGATGATTTAGATGATAAAGTTGTAAATATAATGAAAGGTTGGTGATGAGTTTAAAAGAAATAGATTTAACATATAATAAAAATAAAATATTAAAAGAAATGGAAACTTTAGATTTCCATCCTTTTAATGATCGTGGGCCTGATGGTAAAGGTGAAACTAAAATACCAGAAACTAGCTGGTTTTATAATCCAAATACTTGGTTACAAGCTCACGTTAAGTATTATGAACTGAATAAAAATTCAGAAATTAAAAAGTTGTATTATCAAATAAAAACTCTTTTAGGTTGTCAAGATATTAGAGCAAGATTTTACAAACAAAAATCTAATACTGAAGTTCCAATGCATAGTGACAACGGAACAAAATGTTGCGTAAATATTATACTGTCAGAGAATTATGCTCCGATAACATTTGAAGAAAGTAATGATCACTTTTATAAATGTGCTATTTTAGATACACAAAAAAGACATAGTGTAAAAAGTCATGAAGAAGAAAGAATCTTATTAAAGTTTAGTATATTTGATATTGATTACGACACAGCTGTAAAAAATTTTAATACAATAAGAAAATATTTATTTGAAATAAATTTAGATTATGATAAACAAAAGTTAATTAATGAAGGCGAGCGTATTGGTTATAATAGTGGATACGAATTACTAAGAAGAAAAAGAACTGCTTTTAAAACTATGTTAGAAGCTAGAATTGATAACTTAAAATTTTTAAAAAAATATAATGAAATTAATAATGTATATTTACAAATAAAAGATATATTTAAAAAAGACATTCACAATATTATATTTTATAAATTACCTATTGGTTCTGAAATAGGAAAACACACAGACCCTTTTACAAAAGAAAATAATGTCGGGTTTGCTGTTAATATTTTATTAACTGAGGATGAAGAAACTCCTTTAAAATTTATAATTGATGATCACCATTATGATGTATTTTATAATTCTGTTTTATTTAATGCAAACAAGGTGGTTCATTATGTTCCAACTGTTAAAAAGGAAAGAATATTAATAAGATATTTTGTTAAAAATATAACATATGAAGAAGGTGTTAAAATATGTCAAAACTTTTAATAATGGGATTGCCTGGCTCTGGTAAAACTTGGTTGGGTCAACGACTAGGTAAATATTTTAATATTCCATATTGGGATGGGGATGATGTTAGGCGTATATATAATGATTGGGATTTTTCTAGTAGAGGTAGAGAACAACAAACATTACGTATACGTAGACTTGCAGAAATAGACCCTGTAAGTATAACTGGATTTGTTTGTCCTTTGCCTGGATATAGGTCTTTCTTTTTTCCAGACAAACTTATATGGATGGATACTATTAATAAAGGAATATATGAAGATACAAATAAACTATTTAAACCACCACAAAAATATGATTTGAGGATTACTGAATGGATAGAAGAAAACCAACTGTACAAATGCTTGGAAGATATCAACCCTGGCACAAAGGACACACAGAACTTTTTAAACGAGCTCATAAAAAAACTGGCCAAGTTGCAATAATGGTAAGAGATACTGGCGAATCATATCACAGTAGAAAGGGTATTATAGAATCTTTAAGCAAAGAAAACTTTGTGTATGATAAGGACTATATTATTATGGATGTACCAAACATTGTTGATATAAGTTATGGCCGTGATGTAGGTTATACTTTTACACAACATGATCTTGGTGAAGAAATACATAAAATATCAGCTACAAAATTAAGACACGATGATCCAGAACCAGAAAGATATTATGATTGGATGTTATGGAAACTAAGACAGGAGAGAATAAAAAAAAATGATTACTGATACTGCATTGTATCATCTTCTTGCATATAATGATGAATGGGTCTTTTGTCACATACCTAAAAACGGTGGAAGAAATTTTAAAAATTCTTATCGTATTCCTAATGCTCCCAAAAAAGAAAATGATCTAATATATCACCAGCCTCCTTCTTGGTGGGAAAAAAATTATCCAGAAATAAAAGGTAGACAGTGGATATGTATATCAAGAAATCCATATTCCAGATATGTATCGTGGTTTTTCTTTATACAGCATAGATATAAAATTGGTAAATATAAAAGTGGAAATTGGGATTTTTGTTCATTTAAGGATTTTGTTAAATTAGATATGTTGAAAACAGCTGAAGATACTATAGCATATAAAAGCACAAATTCGTGGAGAGCTTGGAACTTGACATCTCAACAAAGCTATTGGTATAATGATATATCAAATATAAAAGTATTTTCTTTGGAGAATGATCTACATGAAATGGAAGAATATACTAAGGTTAAGTTTGCACATTCTTGTATAAATAAAACAGACCATAAACCATATGAATATTACTATACACAAGAACTTGGAGATATTGTATACGAAAAATTTAAATCTGATTTTGATATTTTTGGCTATAAAAAAGAATTTTTTTAAATGGGTATTGACATTTTAGCTAATAATTGTTATATATAATAGTATAGAAAGGCAATTCATAAGTCCTTCAAAAACGGATTTTTAGGTGGTTTTTACCGTATAGTCAAGGCTCTTAGAGATAGACTAAAAAACCACCATTTAACCGCATCGCCTTAGGGGATGCATAGCAGTCTTGCTTTATAAAGGAGATTTAAAATGGTTACTACCAACGCAATGACTTTATTCAATGATCACTTCAATAAACTTACGCCCTACGCTGTTGGGTTTGATCGTGTATTCGATAATCTAACCAGATATGTTGATAATAATTCTCAATCTACAGGGTTCCCGCCTTATAACATTCGGAAGGAAGGTGACTATAACTATGTCATAGAGATGGCATTAGCGGGCTTCGGTAAAGATGATATCGAAGTAGAAGTTTCTGATGGTACGCTTTCTGTTCGTTCAGATAAGAAAGAAGAAGATAAAGATAATCTTTATCGTGGTATTTCTTATCGTAAGTTTGATCGTAAATTTACATTATCAGAAGATATTGTAGTTAACGGCGCAAAACTTGAAAACGGTATGCTTACTGTAGAACTTGAACGTATTGTTCCAGAAGAGAAGAAGCCTAGGATCATTGAAGTCAAATAATCCTAAAAAATATAGAAGGGTACTTGACAAAGTACCCTTCTTTCTATATGATGAGTAATATGTACAAATACAGTGAAGATAAATCTCTTGAAGAGTTGAAAAACTATATCGACTCAACATACGAACAACATTACAGCAAAAACAAGTTTCAAGCCACAGAATTCATAATTGATGGTGGTCATGGAGAAGGTTTTTGTATAGGTAATATTATGAAGTATGCCCAACGATATGGAAAGAAGAATGGCAAAGACCGTAAGGATTTGCTAAAGGTGATTCATTATGGAATCATCGCCCTACACATTAATGATATGGAGAATCTTGATAATGAATCTAAGTGAACAAACAGTGTCGATACTGAAAAACTTTTCGGCAATTAACCAGAACCTTTTAGTTAAACAAGGTAAGGTTCTTAATACAATGTCTGCAATGAAAAACATTGTGGCAAAAGCTGAAGTGGAAGAAGAATTTCCAGTTGAGTTTGCAATTTATGATTTGAATGAATTTCTATCAGCTATGTCTTTATTTGAAAAAGCAAATTTAGATTTTGATGATAATTTTGTTGTTATGAGTGAAACTGGAAAAAAAGGTAAGAAATTAAAGTATTGGTTTTCTGATCCTTCCGTAGTTACATCACCAAGCAAAGAACTTGAAATGCCTTCCGTAGAAGTAGAATTTCCTATGGATAGTTCTATTCTTTCAGAAGTTCAAAAAGCTGCAGCCGTAATTGGTGCTCCAGATATGGCATTGGAAAATGGAGCGTTAAGAGTTACAGATAAAAAGAATGATACTGCTAATAGTTATTCCACAGAAGTTATTCAAAAAGGTTCAGAGGCTATTGATTATAAGTTTTGGTTTAAGGTAGAAAATCTTAAATTATTGCCAGGTAGTTATGATGTTAGAGTATCTTCAAAACGTATTAGTCATTTTCAAAATCAAAAATTGCCAGTAGGATACTTTATTGCTCTTGAGCCTGAATCATCTTACGGTAATTAATCATGGATACATTTTTGTGGGTTGAACAGTACCGTCCAAAAACTGTAAAAGATTGTATCTTATCCGATAGTCTTAAAGATACATTTGATTTCTTTTTAGATCAAGGTAATTTACCCAATCTAATTTTATCTGGTGGGCCAGGCATTGGTAAAACAACCATTGCAAAAGCTGTACTAGATGAAATCGGTGCAACGTATATGATGATTAATGGTTCAGAAGAATCTGGTATTGATGTTCTTAGAACCAAGATCAAAAACTTTGCATCTACGGTATCTCTTGAAGGTGGTAGAAAATATCTAATTCTTGATGAAGCAGATTATCTAAATCCACAATCTACTCAACCAGCTTTACGTGGGTTTATGGAAGAGTTTCATGCAAACTGTGGATTTATCCTTACTTGTAACTACAAGAATCGTCTAATTGAACCACTACACTCTCGTTGTAGTATTATTGATTTTACAATTCCTTCTGGTGAAAAACAAGCCATGGCTTCTGATTTTATGAAGAGGGTTATGGATATTCTTGAAAAAGAAGAAATAGAGTATGATAAAAAAGTTGTTGCAGAAGTAACAATGATGCATTTTCCAGATTTCAGAAGAACTCTAAATGAACTCCAAAGATATTCTGTTTCTGGTTGTATTGATGCTGGTATCCTAGTCGATATGGCAGAAATAAATATCAAAGAACTTATGAAGTTTATGAAGGAAAAGGAGTTTACCAATGTTAGAAAGTGGGTTGTTAACAATCTTGACATGGATGCTGTACGTCTTTATCGGAGTGTTTACGATAGCTTGTATAATTTCATTGATCCTAGCTCTATACCTCATGTTGTCTGTATACTATCTGAGTATCAGTATAGAAGCGCTTTTGCGGCCGACCAAGAAATCAACACCCTGGCTTGCCTCACAGAAATAATGGCTAAGGCAAAATTTAAATGATCTGTGATGTTTATGATAATATCTTAGCAGAACATGATGCTTTAGCGATAAATGATAATATGCAAAGCATCATGTGGAAATATAATCATGCATCTGACCCAAAGCAACTAAACAGACATTGGCATTTTTTATGTGGTCATGATGTTGCACAATGTGAACTAAATAAAGTGAAATGGGTACATGATTTATTTGTACATTTCAAAGAAAAAATAAATTTTAAAGAAAAATATAATATAGACACTTATAAAAGGATATATTGTAATGCACATACTTATGGTGTAGAACCTCATGTTCACACTGATGATGGTGATTTTACTATGATATATTATCCTTTAATTGATTGGATTCCAGAATGGTTAGGTGGAACTTCTATATGGAATGAAGAAAGAACTGAAATAGAAAAGTATGTAAACTATAAGGGAAATAGACTTATGGTTTTTGATGCTTGGAGGCCACATCAAGCTATGCCTGTTTCTAGACAATGTTATAAATTAAGAAGTGTTATTGTATTTAAAACATTTATAGAGGGAGCAAACCGTGAGCGACTTGACTTCTACAAAAATTAATTTCTTAAAAAGTATTGGTGCTGATGAAAAAAATCATTCTGGTGGAACTTTATTAGATCACTTAATCGGTGTGCATAAAATACTTCACGATCTTGGAACACCAGAATACTTACAAGATGCTGGACTTTTTCACTCTGTGTATGGAACAACTCAATTTAAAAAACAAAGCACAAAAGATAGAGAAAAAGTAAGAGAATTAATAGGGGAAAAAGCAGAAGAACTAGTAATTTTGTTTTCTAGAATTCCACAACCTAGACTTGGTAATATTATGAGTTTAGAAGAAAGCCCAGTAAAAGAAGATTTACTATTATTAAATAAAGCAAATGAAGAAGAAATGTATAGTAGAAAACGTAAAAATAGAATGATGACATGGGAAGAAGCATATAATGTATGAGTTGAAGGACTATCTTAATGCAATAAATCATACTAAAGAAAAATTGATGGATACAGAAGATGAAATGTGGGAAAAGAAATATCCACCATTTATTGTAAATAAGTGTCTATCTGGTTTTCAAGATACATTAATGCTTGTTAATGAGATAAATTGTACGCCTAATGTAGATAAAAAACTACAATTTGACTTTTTACTAAATAGTATACGTCCAAGGAAAAGATTTACACCTTGGGTGAAGGCGAATAAATTAGAGAATCTAGAGTATGTTAAAGAGTTTTATGGATATAATAATCAAAAAGCAAAAGACGCTCTTTCAATACTTAATGATGAACAAATCGCCACCATAAAAAGAAAGTTGAATAAAGGTGGAAAAAATGGAACAAGTTAATTGGCTGCCTGAGCAAATGCTAGAGATTGGCCTTAAAGAGCCAGATGATTTTTTAAAGGTTCGTGAAACCCTTTCACGAATTGGCGTAGCCTCTAGAAAAGAAAAAAAGTTATATCAATCGTGTCATATTTTACACAAACAAGGAAGATATTTTTTAGTATCTTTTAAAGAACTTTTTGCACTTGATGGTAAAAAAACTAATTTATCACAAAATGATATTGCTCGTAGAAATACAATTGCAAAACTTCTTAGTGATTGGGGTTTAATTACTATTATATCTGAATTGGGAGAACAAGCGCCTCTTAGTCAAATAAAAATAATTTCTTTTTCAGATAAGTCAAATTGGGTATTAGAAACAAAATATAATATTGGTAAGAAAAAAGATACTTGACATTCTAACTTTAAAGTGTTATAACTAGGTATGAATTTTTATACAAATGTAATTCGTTTTGGCAATAATCTCTTAGTTCGTGAGGTTAAAAACGGTCAACGTGAGAAAAAAAGAGTTAGGTATAACCCTACTCTTTTTTCTTTAGTTAACAATCCTACAGAATACAAAACTTTAGATGGTAAGTATGTGACGCCCATCACACATGAAAGTATGGGTGATGCTACAGAATGGATAAAAAATTATCAAAATCAAACTGATTTAATTTATGGTAATACTCAATATCCATACAGTTATATATCTGATAATTTTAAAGGAAGTATTGATTGGGATATTAGTAAATTACTTATAGTAACTCTTGATATAGAAGTTGAATGTGAAAATGGATTTCCTGCTGCTGAACTAGCACAAGAACCAATGTTATCTATAACTATAAAAAACCACCAAAACAAAAAAATTATTGTATGGGGTTTACGTGATTTTAAAAATAACCGTGACGATGTTGAATACCGTTTGTGTAAAGATGAAAAAGATTTACTTGGACAATTTATAAGTGATTGGGAATTATATTGTCCAGATATTGTTACTGGTTGGAATACAGAATTTTTTGATATTCCGTATCTCTGTAATCGAATTAAACAAGTATTTGGTGAAGATGAATTAAAACGTCTTTCACCTTGGGGTTCTGTACATGATCGTGAAGTTTACCAAATGGGTAGGCGCCATAAGGTGTATAACATACAAGGTATTGCTCATTTAGATTATTTTGATCTGTATCGTAAGTTTACATATACAGCTCAAGAGTCATATCGTTTGGATCATATTGCGAAAGTTGAACTTGGTGAACAAAAAGATGGTAATCCTTTTGATACGTTTAGAGAATGGTATACAAAAGATTATCAATCATTTATTGAATACAACATTACAGACGTAGAACTAGTTGATAAACTAGAAGATAAGATGCGATTAATTGAGTTGTGTCTTACCATGGCATATGATGCCAAAGTTAACTATACTGACGTTCTTGGAACTGTCCGTTATTGGGATGTTCTAATATACAACTATCTAAAAGAAAAAAATATTGTTATACCACAAAAGAAGGAATCAGAAAAGTCTGAAGCATATGAAGGTGCATATGTTAAAGACCCAATTGTAGGTATGCATGAATGGGTTATGTCTTTTGATTTAAATAGTCTATATCCTCATTTAATTATGCAATATAATATTTCACCAGAGACTTTGATACCATCTGATGAAGAAACATCAGATAAATTTGTTGATAAAATTCTTAATGGTGAAGTTAAAAATAAAACAGAATATTGCATGGCTCCAAATGGTGCATTTTTTCGTAGAGATAAGAGAGGATTTCTCCCAGAACTAATGGAGACTATTTACAATGATAGAGTTAAATATAAAAGACTTCTATTGGAAGCTAAACAAAAGTTTGAGGATACTAAAGACAAAAAGTATCTCAAAGATATCTCACGCTACGAGAACATACAAATGGCCAAAAAGATATCCCTTAATAGTGCGTATGGTGCTATTGGGAATCATTGGTTTAGGTATTATGATCTTAGAAACGCTGAAGCTATTACAACAAGTGGCCAGTTATCTATACGATGGATTGAAAAAGCCCTTAACATTTATCTTAATAAGCTTCTGGAAACTACTAACGAAGATTATATTGTGGCTTCAGATACAGATTCGGTTTACATCACGTTTGATAAACTTGTACGAAAAGTGTTTAAAGATAGATCGCAAACTGAAAAGATCGTCAACTTCTTGGACAAAGTTGCAACTGAGAAGTTGGAACCTTTTATTGATAAAAGTTATGAAGCGCTTGCTAAAACAGTAAATGCTTATGACCAGAAGATGGTTATGAAACGTGAAGTAATTGCAGACAAAGGTATCTGGACGGCCAAGAAAAGATATATCCTCAACTGTTGGGATATCGAAGGTGTGCGATATCATGAACCTAAACTCAAGATGATGGGTATCGAAGCAGTTAAGAGTTCGACTCCTGCTCCTTGTAGAGAAAAGATTAAAGAGGCCATGAACATCATCATGACAGGTGATGAGAAGATGCTAAATAAGTTTGTACAAGATTTCAGAGAAGAGTTTATGAAGTTATCACCAGAAGATATTGCGTATCCTAGAAGTTGTAATGGTGTGAAAAAGTATACTGCTACATCTAAAAGTACAGTTGATCTAATCAGTGGTAAAAAAGTAGATTATGGTTTTTTCAAAAAGGGTGCTCCAATTCATGTTAAAGGTGCAATTTTGATGAACCATCTAATAGAGAAAAATAAATTATCAAACAAGTATCCTTACATACAAGAAGGAGATAAAATTAAATTTGTGGCGCTAAAAGAACCTAATGTATATCAATCATCAGCATTTTCTTTTATGACTTCTTTTCCAGAGGAACTTGACATACTTGATTTAGTTGATTATAATACACAGTTTGAGAAGTCGTTTGTTGAACCATTAAGATTTATCACTGATAAAATTATGTGGGGAATAGATGGTAGTTATGGCACACAAGGTACGTTGGAGGATTTTTTTGTATGATATTAAATGAGAAGGATGCTTTATATGCAGCTAATGTTTTTGTAGATTATTTCAAAAATTTTGGTAGAATTGATGACTATCTCCGCAAAGTAAAACTCGAAAGGATGTCAAAATATCCTACTTCTTTGCCAGGGATGGGGCCTCAAGATGATATGTTCGATGATTTTACAATTCATCCAAATGATATGGAGTTTGAGTGCCGTGAAGTATCAACAGAGATTTTTGTAAACTATTTGGAAATAGTTACTTCTCATGCGGTAGAAGTTTCGGTGCCAGGCAAATCTATTAAGTGGGTAGTCTACGAAAAGAATACTAATAAGATTGTGGGTTTTATTCGTCTTGGTAGCCCAACAATTAACTCTTTGCCTCGTAATGAGTTTCTTGGTAAACCTCTTGACACACTCAATGCTGATGTTATGAGTAGATTTAATGATTCCTGTATCATGGGATTTATTATTGTACCAACACAACCATTTGGATACAACTATCTTGGCGGTAAACTACTCGCCGCCATATGTTGTTCTCATTTAACTACTGATACATTAAATGCTAAATATGGTAGTACCTTTTGTATGTTTGAGACAACCTCGCTTTATGGTTCTACAAAATCAAGTTCACAATATGATGGTATGAAACCTTTTTTACGTTACAAAGGTAATACACAATCAGATTTTGCACCACTAATTAATGATGATAATTATCACAGACTTAATGATTGGTTTAAAGAACGTAATGGTGGGCCTCTGGTAGACCCTAATGCATCAAGTAGGAAACTAAAGAGCCAGACTAAAATGATTTCTATTATAAAAAATTCTCTTAAAAATAATACAAATGAATATAATCGTTTTGTTACTGCTTGCAATGGTGCTAAAGACCTTACAGAAAAGAAAAGAGCTTATTTCTGTGATTATGGTTATGATAACGTAAAAGAATATTTTAATCTGGAAACAGATACGCTAAATAAAAAAGAAAACTATGATCGTTATTCTTTCGATGGGGTTGTAGAATGGTGGAAGAATAAAGCTTCTAAAAGATATGAATCTCTAAAATCAGATGGTCGTTTAAGAAATGAATTAGAAACTTGGAATTGTGCAGATGACATTGATATCATACGATAAAGATAATTTAGAAAAAGTTTCTAAAGCAATTGTAGATAACTTAACCCCAGATTTAATACCCCTAAAATGGCGTAAACGAAACTCCGTAAATAAAATGTTTGGTCATTGTCATACAGCATCAGCTTGTCTACAAAAAATTTTTGGTACTAAAAATATAAAACTATATAGGGCAAAAGATGAACAAGATATTTGGCATTGGTGGTGTGTAGATATTAATGACCAAATTATAGATTTAACTGATGCACAATACTATGAATGGAATAGAATACCACCATATGACCAAGGAGAAAAATCATCTATGTTAGGTTGGGGTTATAGAAAAAGAGTTTTTGAATTATTAGAAAAGGTTCAAAAGGAACTTGACATTTAATTTTAAAACGTGTATATTAAAAAAATGCGGGTGTCGTATAAAAGTATTATAACAGTTTACCAAACTGTAGAAGAAGGGGCAGTACCTTCCACCCGCTCCAAAAACATGGATTACAAATGAATTCTATAGAAAGAACAACTCTTAGTCAGTTAGTTTACAATGAAGAATATGCTCGTAAAGTTTTGCCTTTTCTCAAGAGTGATTATTTTTCCGACAAAGTAGAAAGAACTGTATTTGAAGAAATACAAAAGTTTGTAGAAAAATACAAAAATGTTCCTACACAAACTTCTCTTGAAATTGAAGTTTCTGAACGTAATGATTTAAATGAAGGTGATTACAAAAAAGTAGTCGAAGTTATAAAACAATTGGAATCTACAGAAGTAGATTTTGATTGGCTCGTAGACACAACTGAAAAATTCTGTAAAGATAAGGCGGTATACAATGCGATTGTTGACGGTATTAACATCATTGAAGGAAAGGATCGAAATAGAGATGTCGGAAGCATTCCGAGCATTCTCACTGATGCCTTGGCTGTGGGTTTTGATAATAACATTGGGCATGATTATGTCTTGGATAGCGACTCCCGATTTGAATTTTATCATACCGTAGAAGAGAAAATTCCTTTTGATCTAGAGTTTTTCAACAAGATTACTAAGGGTGGACTTCCACCTAAAACACTAAATATTGCATTGGCAGGCACTGGTGTTGGTAAGTCACTGTTTATGTGTCATATGGCTGCAAATTGTTTATCTCAAGGTAAGAATGTTTTGTATATTACTTTGGAGATGGCAGAAGAAAGGATTGCAGAAAGAATAGATGCAAATCTTATGGACATATCTATGGAAGATTTGTATAGTTTACCAAAACAGATGTTTGATGATAAAATTAAAAATATAAAAGATAAGACAAATGGTAAACTAATTATCAAAGAGTATCCAACAGCATCTGCTAACACAGCACACTTTAGAGGATTGATAAAAGAACTAGCAATTAAGAAAACATTCAAACCAGATATTCTGTTTGTTGATTATCTTAATATATGTGCCTCATCTAGATTTAAAGGAGCAACTAATGTCAACTCTTATATGTACATTAAGTCAATTGCAGAAGAACTTAGGGGATTGGCAGTTGAGACAAATATCCCAATTATGTCGGCAACACAAACCACTAGATCAGGCTTCGTTTCTACAGATATTGGTCTTGAAGATACGTCTGAAAGCTTTGGCTTGCCTGCAACAGCTGATCTCATGTTTGCACTCATTTCTAACGAAGAACTTGACAAACTCAATCAAATCGCCGTTAAACAACTCAAAAACAGATACAATGACCCAACAATGAATAAAAGATTTGTTATAGGTATTGACAGAGCAAAAATGAAACTATATGATGTTAGCAATGCACAACAAAATATAGTAGATAGTGGACAAGATGATTTTGCTCAACCAGTATTTGATAATACAGATTTTGGACAAGATTGGAAAGTGTAAAGTCAAAGTCTCCTAAATACTTTAAAGTATTATTTACATGGAGAAATTGAATGCCTTTACAAAAATATGTTAGGGAATTGCGTCCTAGACGTAATTTGGAAAATAAACTTCAATTTACAGAAGCATATAATATACCCATTCAGAATGACTCTGATGTTGATAGTTTTGATACCAAACTTGATAAGACACAGATCAAATCTCTATTAAAACACTTACAATCATTAAAACTAGATGATATTCCTATTGCTGGTGGGCCAGCAGGAATTAAAATTCGTAGTGCTCAAGATAAAGATTCAGAAATAAGAGCTTGGGCAAAAGAAAATACTCCCGATTTAAAAATTTCTTTTGGTCAAGGTTCCATAGGTAAAGGTGGTGGTGTAAAGATCAGTGAATCCACACAGGAACTTATGGTTGCAGCTCTTGTTCTTAATAAAGTGAAATCTGGTAATATTGATGAGGCTGCCGCAGTAAAAATGATTGACGAAGCAAAAACTCAATTTAATAAGATTGAAGGTGCTTCTGGTAGACCAGATTTGATAGATCAGTTTACAGGAAACTTTAATGATCTTGCAACTGCAATTTCTTCATCAAATGCTATTCTTAAAGTAGTATCGAATCCTGTTAAAGCATATTGGACAGGAAAGGGCTGGGGCCCAGATATTGCAAAATATAATCCCCCCATTGGTGGTGTTAGAGATTATAATTCATCTGATATTGTGGTTAAAGGTGGGGATGGTGTATTTTATGGTTTCTCTCTCAAAAAGAAAGCTCGCAGTAAAGATGTTGATCCCACTCTTATTAATAAACCTATCACTGGAAATGTGGGTATATTGAAAGATATTTTAGGTGCAAAAGAGGTAGCATCTATAGAGAAAAGTAAACAACTATTCTTTGATTATGTTGTATTTAAACATTATAAAGAGAATCCTAAAAAGATTGATGATAAAGAAAAAAGTAAAATGATAGGTCAGATATCACAAAAACAAATGGGTGTGTATCTCAAAGATCGTAAAAATACTTTCTTTCGTAGAGTTGAGCAAGTTCTCACTAAAAATGCAGAGGATTTTGTTAAGTCGTTTATAGAGCTTCTCTTTAGGACAAAGATGAAAGATATAGAGAATACTGGTGAATTTAAATTTTATCTATTGACAGGTATTGGTCGTTTTATTGGTGGAACGGTAGAGATAGAAGAAGCAGAGAATAAAGATACACCACAAACTATAGAAGCTCTAACAAAAATATTTAATTCTAAGTTAACAATGTCTAAAACGCCAGGTAAACTACAAGCATGGGAAAAGGGAGCAGGAGCTGCAAAAGTATTTTTTTCCATCTTTAGTGACGGTGCAAAAATTATAGACCTTGAAGTTAGATATAAAGGAAGTTATACTGCTAACCCACAGTTTCAAGCAGTTGCAACACCAGATTTTAAGGCAATTTTCAAATGATTACTAGAAAAGATATAGCAGAATTAGAAAAGTATGCCGATAGATTATTTAAAGCCGTTGGTATTGATGTTGAGTTTACTCGACACTTTATTGATCGTGCTAATGACGCTAGAAATAAAAAGGATATAACTCCAGCAGAACTTACTAGACTATTTAAACAATCTTACAAAAAGTTTGGTAAAAAGATTGCATCTTTAGGTTCAGATGCACAGGCAGTTATTAATGATATGAAAACGGATATCAATATGCCTTTTGTACTTAAAAAAGATGGCGATGAATTAGATTTAGTTGCAAAAACAATTATGAGAAAAAAAGATTTCAAAACAACAAATCAAAAGTTTGCATTTGAGTCGTTTTTGTTGGAAGATAAAGCAGGAAAAAATTTACATCTGGAACATATTGAAGACGAAATTTTAAATTTTGGCGTTGATGGTGGTAGAGCTGCAATTAACTTTTTACGTTCACTAAGAGATATGCTTGCTGGTGCAAGTCGTAGTTCGGTAAACATGACAGTTAAGTGGGATGGAGCTCCAGCGATATTTGCTGGTGTTGATCCTTCTGATGGCAAGTTCTTTGTCGCAAAAAAGAGTGTGTTTAACGTGAACCCGAAACTATATAAGACAGACAAGGAAATAGATGATGATTTATCCGGCACCCTTAACTCCAAGTTTAAGATTGCACTACAAGAGTTTTCAAGATTGGGTATTAAGAACGTACTTCAAGGTGATCTTATGTTCACTGATGATATCGAAACGGAAACGATTGATGGAAAAAAATACTATACTTTTCAGCCTAATACTATCGTTTATGCTGCACCTGTTAATTCTGATATTGGTAGAACATTCGCTAAAGCAAAGATAGGTATCGTTTGGCATACAACATATACTGGTAGTGAACTACAATCCATGAAAGCATCTTTTGGTGCAGATATATCAAAACTTAAAAAAACTAGTTCTGTTTGGATGGATGACGCAACATATAAAGACGTATCTGGTAAAGCTACTTTTAATCAAAAAGAAACTGAAGAGATTACAAAAGTATTATCTGATGTAGGTAAAACATTTCAGAAGATTAGTGGCCCAGGATTGAGAAAATTTCTAGTTGTACAAAATGGTATGACAGGAGCTCTTGCAGGCGCTTCACTTAAAACATACAATAATAGTAAAGTACGTGCTGGAGAAAAAATTAATAATCCAAAAGCTCATGCTAAAGGTTATGAAAAATGGGTTTTTGATTCCATCCAAAAACAAATAGATAAAGCCAAAAGTGACAAGGGTAAAGAAAAGTATACAAATATACAGAAAGAATATCTTAGAGAGATCAAAAAACATACACGTAATCTAGAATATGTCATTACATTTCAAAATTTACTTGTAGATTCAAAGATGCAAATTGTAAAAAAACTAAATAGTGTTAAGGGATTGACAGATACCTTTATTAAAACATCTAATGGATTTAAAGTAACTAATCCCGAAGGATATGTTGCTATTGATAGGGTGAGTGGTGGAGCAGTTAAATTAGTAGACCG
>CEQT01009568.1_pt1 | contig 18084 bp, 24 predicted proteins | sample 530951 | NCBI WGS metagenome assembly CEQT01 (sample SAMEA2621132, study PRJEB7988) | marine metagenome | biome: marine biome (ENVO:00000447); feature: surface water layer (ENVO:00002042); material: "saline water (ENVO:00002010), including plankton (ENVO:xxxxxxxx)" | depth 5 m
GAATTTTATTACCCCTAGTGGCTTATGATCCGATGCCATCAGTCCATTCATAAGACCACGAATTTCAGCTCTAGTAATGACTCTGTCATTGACAAAGATTCCTACAACCTTGCCAACAATCCACGCAACTATCGGGGGAACAGGAATTATTGCTCTTCTGACCCCCATAGATTCTGAAATTAATCTCACATACTCATAATAGGAGAATTTTTCGGGCCCTGCAACGTCTAAAATCACATTCTCATTCTGGGTTCCTTGTTCCACGGCCACTCGAGCAACATCCGAGATGTGCACAGGTTGTATGGGGTAAGATCCTAGGCCAAAGACACCGAAAACGGGAAACTTGCGTATAAGCCATGCCATATTGTTGATCAATACGTCTCTCTTGCCACCGAAAAATACCGTAGGGCGCAAGATTGCATGGGATAACTTGGATTCGACTATCATTTTTTCAACTTCCATCTTACCAATGAAATATGTCCAATCGGGAGCCTTGTCAGGATGCGCGACTGAAAAGTGCACTATCCTCTTTATTCCTGCATCTTCAGCTGCGGAGATTAGATTTCTTGTATTTGAAACGGCTAAGTCGTGCGCATATCTGCCTTCCTTGTCTTTGTACCTAACCCAATACGTGTTGTACAGAACATCCGCATCAGAAAGAGATGATACCAACGAAGCATGGTCTGTAAAATTAATTGGTCTTACTTCCAATTGCCCGTTGAATGGATCGTCCCTTCCTATTGCATTTGTGAGAGTCCTGACTCTGTAGCCGCAATTCAGCAACTCCTTAGCTATCCATCGTCCTGAGTAGCCAAATGCTCCAGTAACAACATGAACATCTTTTGCCACGATGTTGGGAATACGCGAGTGGACATTATCTTAACCGCAGCGAATTGCTGATTTCTTTTGTCATATGATGATGCCACCAGAGCCTATCATGCCGTTCGAGGATGTATCGCATAAGAGGAAGCCTCCGATTAAATGTGCTACGAGATTTCCTAAAATTCTCACTAGAGGAGTTGAGTATGATATCCCTAGGGTGAGTTTTGTTACTTACTTCCCAAAAGCGAATGTGCTTATGCTACTAAACAGCGTTTCAGACGAAAACAATACTCCCAACAGCAAATCAGTAATCGTTAATTCACGTCTACCTGATACTTCGAGCTTGTCTTTTTGCCTGTTCTCTAGCTAAAACCCTGCATCTACTAATCTGCTTCTCGCAGAGTTCGGCCTCCGACTTTTCAAGACCCCTTTCTAAGGATTGAGAGAAGCACTTTATTGCATCATCGAACATTTCTACTGCGGCATAAGATGACCCCATATTGAAAAGAGTCCTACCTGATACGGATTTGGGATCCAAACCTATAGCAGTATGATATGCGACAATACTCTCTGGGTATCTACCTTCATTGTACAACGCATTGCCTCTTCCATTCTGAGCCTTAACCCTAAGCTCAACTTCACTGGAAGGACATCCACCAATAGCCTTCTCGAAACTCGAAAGCGCCTCCTCGTTCTTTCCTTCATTTAGCAGGTTAATGCCCATGTTATACCAACCCAGAGAATCGTCTAGGCTTCCTCTTTCTTCGATCACTGGTACTGATCGCACCTCATCTGCTGCGATAAGCAATATCTCATCCTCGTCAATACTATCATGAGTTTGTTCTATTATCTCTGGATCAGATTGCACATTAGTGTCTGATTCAATTTTGACGGCTCTCTTCATGCATTGTACAGCACGATCCTCGTAGCCCGCTGAACTCAATGCTTCGCCGAGCCCCCTCCAAACTTCGGGAGAATCTGGATTCTGCTCTAGAAGATTCTTCCAGATTGAAACAGCACTTGAATGATCACCTGATGAAGATAGTGCACGAGCCTCATCCTGCTGGCTAGGCTCATCGGAAATAGAGGAAATGCCAATATCTAGGATTTGATCAACTGGATCTTCGAGAATCGGTTGTGATTCTATGAAAACTAACTCTTGGGTTTCTTCGGGCTTGGATAATGATGCAATGTTATGCAGATTCTCATCTTCTTCGAGATGCGGAAGTGCTCTTTTCGCAAAACCACTGGCCCTATCTGGTTCACTTTCTACTAGAAGATAGGCTAGATTGGCTAGGGTCGGCGGGTGATCTGGATATTTCTCATCACATTTTTCGAAGGCCTCAACTGCATCTTTCAATGAGCCGGTTTTACTGTACAGTACTCCTAGGCAATACCAGGCTGTGGCATTATCCTCGTCCATTCTAAGAACATCAAGATATGTCAGAATGGCTGTTGAGTAATCTCCGCTATTGGTTTGAGTGGCGCCTAATTTCAAAGATTCGATGAGTCCACTCATGACCACTGGGAAAATCACCACTGAATAAGTATTCTGAAGTTTATTGGGAAGGTACAATTGAAGACTGATTGCCATTTGTGATGTTCATGGACGAGCAGATAGTTGTGATGGGAATTTGCGGCTCATATGATTTAGATTCTGCTAACGGCAGAATGTTAGAGCTTATTCTCAGAGAGTGTAGGAATCTCGGTGCAGAAACAGTAGTCTGGGACCATGGAAAGAGACCTCTGCCCCTTGTTGGAGCAGAAGGTTCGTGGGATAATTCAAACGTCAAAGATTTCCAAGAGATGGCAGTTTCTGCAGACGCCTATGTCCTATCGAGTCCAGAATATCACGGAACCATGAGTGGCGTGATGAAGAATAGCCTTGATTGGTTATACTCGAAGCACACTTCAGGAAAGGTTTTCGCATTAGTTAGTACTCTTGGGGGTCATGGTAGCAATAACACCCTTAACCATATGAGAATAGCAGCAAGATGGATACATGGCTGGGTAATTCCAGAACAAGTTGCTGTGCCACACATCAAGAGTGCTTTCGACGAAGATGGAGAGCTTCTAAGTTCAGATGTCAATGATCGTGTTCTGTCTATATCGGCATCATTGATAGAAAATACTACCAAATTGAGGAGGTAGTAGTGTCTGGTGAAACCCTAACTTCCGAGCTGGTATATTCGCTGCTGGTGATGTCTATTGCCGATGTTTCCGCTTGGTGGTCCAGGTACATCACAGAGAATTTCGTTGCATTAAGAATCGCAGTTTTAGTTGGCGTTTCATTTTCTATATTTATGATAATGGATTCCCCAGGATGAAGCGGCTATGGACATATTCCCAGTAAGACGCCAAGTAAAATGGTCAACAAATGAAAGCGGATGTATAGAAATCATTCTAGACAAGAATCTCAGTAAGATTGAGGCAAAGGTGGCTAGGATTTTGGGCGCTCCCACATTCGTAAGACGGCCAATGGACAAAATGAACAGTGCCCTCTGGATGTTAATGGACGGAACGCGCAACGTTCGAACAATCGTAGAGGAAATGGATGCCAAATTTGATGAAGCAATTTCTCCGGTATCCGAAAGAGTGAACAATTCAATTGCACAGTTTGTAGAATTAGGATTAGTGTCGCTTACTAGAATGAAAGGAGACTTCGATTGGGATATCGGGAGCTCTGCTGTCTAACATTAATCATCGATCGATGCTCTTTTCCCTTCGTTGCGTTTATCCCTGTACCTCGCAGAGAAGTAGATCATTAGTGGTATTACTAAAACAAGAAAAAAACATCCTACTAGCGCAGAGAAGCTGTATACCGTCTCTTGGACAGGATTGATTTTGTACTTCGACAAGGAAACTAATTCATGTGAGGAAAACTCCGATTCGACGAGCATTCCCCCACTAGGATTAGTTTCACCATCGCTAACAACCTTCACCTTCCATGTGATTGTCTTTTGCGAACTGGAAATTAGAGAGTTTGCTTCTTCCTGTGCATTTTCTAAGTTCTCACTTTCCAGATACCCTTTGCCCTTGATTGGCAAATCAAGTGATACTCGGCCTCTTAGAGTTCCACTACCATTGACTAAGTCCATTGTATGTGTTCTACTATACTCACATGTATCGAGTATGTCTGAATAATCTGAGTTGGGCTCATTGCATACATAGCTCTGATCGGTTAGACCTAAATTCGGCGAGTGGGACCAATTTGTGCCTACTGCTTCGACGATTAGAGTTGAACCTGCGGGTGCGTCGTATACGGTGAAATTTACCCAAGTTATCGCGTCTGTTGTGGTATAGTACCACTCGGCCATTCCCTCAGATTCTTGAGTAAGATCCATAGATTGATGTTCGTTTGTTGTGGAGTACTCGTAATACTCAGAATCAACAGTATTGGAGTATACGGCGTAGGACAGTAGCACAATTAATGTCATTCCCGTTCCAATCATGGTCCGAAGCATGTTTGGATTCTTCGATAGTGATTTTTTCACAATAATACCAAATGGCCCCAATTATTCAATGCTTGTTGTGAGAAAATATCCAATGAGAATCAGCAAAACCGTGTCATCACGGTTAAATACGGTCTGTTGGACGGCCGGGACGCACGGGTGAAGGTATGACGACTTACTATGACGTTCCAGCGGATCTTCTAATCGCTAGTCTTTCTGAGAAATTGAAGTCCTATGACAAGGTCTCCGCACCAGAATGGGCATCTCAGGTTAAGACTGGGACCCATAGGGAAAGACCGCCCGTTCAGGAAGACTGGTGGCACACTAGAGCTGCATCAGTACTTAGGAAGGTGGCGATAAAAGGGCCAATAGGTACTAATAGGATTTCACAAGAGTTTGGGGGATCTAAGGATAGAGGGGTCAAGAAGAACAAGGCTGTGGCGGGTTCAAGGAACGTCGCTAGGAAGATTCTACAACAACTCTCTGATTCGGGGTTATTGGTGGAATCACTGAATACAGCAGGTAATGTTAACAGGGGGAAAATCGTAAGCTCCGAGGGACAAGCTCTTCTCGACGAGGTGGCACATTCAGTGAGGTCGGAAGCAGAGGAAAGGTATCCTGGTTTGGAGAAGTATTGAGGCGATATCATGGCAAAGAACAAACCATACGCAAAGAAGAAGCGCCTGAATAAAGTTACAAAACAGAACAAGCGTGTCCCGGTTTGGGTTGTGATGAGGACAAATAGGAAGACTAATTCTCATCCTAAGAGACACATGTGGAGAAGATCCAAACTACAGAGGTGACCAAATGGCAGAGGTTAAGGAAATCACAATACCACTCAGGGCTGCTTGGAAGGTTCCCCGAACAAGCAGGGCTAAGAGGGCCATGGCCGAAGTAAAGAATCATGTTTCAAGACATATGAAAAGAGGGGACGATGAGGAAATCTGGATAGATGAGTCTGTTAATCATGCTATTTGGGCAAGGGGTATTCAGAATCCTCCTAGAAAGATTAGGGTAGTATGTACTAGAGAAGAGGGTTTTCCGTTAGAGGTCAAATTATTGGAGGATTGAAATGGGGAATATCAGGCCTTCGTTTATCAAAAGCAGAGCTCTAAGGCTCGTAGAGATGTATCCCGATCAATTCACAGATGATTTCGACACGAACAAGCACCTAGTTTCTGAGTTCACTGATGTAGGAAACAAAAGGATGAGAAATTGGATTGCCGGTTATATCACTCGATACAAACAGCGCAGGGTCGATTAGCGCATCACTCATCACCAGTTACCTATTCGGGAAATTATGGGAGACAGGAGGACCCACAATCTACCCACTTTCTCCCAGAACGTATGCGTCATCCTAGTAAATCCGGAACATGATGGTAACATTGGTGCAGTAGCACGTTCGATGCTAAATTTTGGAATTAACGACCTAAGGGTTGTTGGTAGGGATAGCGATTGGTCCGAGGAGGCTAGGAGGAGAGCGAAGAATGCACAAACAGTGCTCGATGGCGCTAAAGTCGTTGAAACGTTTACAGAGGCCGTTGCGGACTGCTCATTAGTCGTGGGAACCTCTGGAAAAAGAGAAAAGGGCGAAAAGACAGCGAAGAGGCATTTCCTCCTTCCTGAGGAACTCCCAGAGAGGCTATCAGGGATTGAGGGCAGAGTCGCAATCGTATTCGGCCCCGAAGGAAAGGGACTATTGAATGAGCAGTTGTTGATGTGTGATCTGCTGGTAACAGTGCCCACATGGGAGGGCTATCCCATACTCAACCTAAGTCATGCTGTATCTATAATATGCTTTTCTTGGTACGTAAACTCTGACACAACCAATCCTCCGGGGACTGGAGGTAGACTACTTAATCCGAAGCTAAGAGCTAAACTGAGGTCTGAGATTGAGAGGCTAATAGACGCAATGCCGACTAAGGATCACAAGAGGAAGGGGATGGAAAATACTCTTCTCCGAGTATTATTAAGGGGCCTTCCCAAGGATGATGAAATACACAGGATACTCGGCATCGTAACACAGGCTGCCGACTTGTTCGAGCAAACTTGATTCTGAGTGCTCGCATATGAGATTCTACTCTTTGTACCAGCTTGCCCATGATTTGGGAGTCTCCCTCACATGGAATGCTTTCAGGATTAGAGAATTCCCATAGGATGATGAGATATGGGGCTCTACCTGTTCAAATGCCCACTTAGCAAGGTTCTCCGCAGTAGGAATGAATGGGAGAATCACGGTTCGATGCTCAGTCTCCATCATCTTGAGGGCTTCTAGAGCTACCTCGTCACCTTCGAACACGAGGAAGGCGTGATCAACTACATCGTGGATATGTGTATTTAGAATCTGAGAAATTTCGGAGAAGTCAATGAGCATTCCCTCTTCTGATACTCCCCTCTTTGTCACAACATCACCCTCCAACTCTACCTCCCATCTATATCTGTGGCCGTGCATATGTCTACATTTGCTACTATGATTAGGTACCCTGTGCCCAGTATCTGTCTCAACCCATCTTCGTATTCTATTCGGCATCATCTACCTCCATCTCGAAGTCTAGGCTTGCTGAATTGATGCAGTATCTCTCGCCGCCGAATTCAATTGGTCCGTCATCGAAAACATGGCCTAGGTGAGCGTCACATGAACCACATCTTACTTCTATTCTTAACATTCCATATGAGGTGTCTCGAATCCTCTTAATTCCGGCATTTTGATCCTCTGTGTGAAATGCTGGCCAACCACATCTAGAGTCAAACTTCATTTTAGAGGTGAATAGTAAATGTCCGCAGCAAATGCACCGATAGTCCCCCTTTCTGTCCTCCATGTAGTAAATTCCTGTATTGGGTGGCTCTGTACCTGCCTCCCTTGTTACGTGATATTGCATATCTGTTAGCCTTTCTCTCCATTCTGAATCCCTCTCTGGGTCGAATTTTGGAAGGTCGTCACTCAACTTGCCCACCCTGCCTCTCTTGGTCTAATGCGTAGTTCAAAACTGAATCCCAGTCGTGTACGTACTTCAGTGGATCCACTCTTCCTATGGCGTGGAATGCTAGTATCCTTTCGACATCAGCACCGGATCTCCCAGAGCTCCGACCATTGCTGTCTGGATTGTAAGATGTGTTAGTGTTGGAAAAGACAATATCGAAATCTAACCCAAGTGAGGTGCAGGACTCCAAAGCGTCCTGAAGAATATTCGTCTTGTCGAAAGAGATGTATGGGAGATGGAAAGAAACGCGATCGCTTTCCCAGTTTCCAATAGAGAATGCCTTCTCCAGTGAGTGGTAGAATTCGGGTCTGCAATCGGGATATATTTCATGATCGCCACTATGTACCCCTAGGGCAATCCTAACTTGGCAGTTCTGAGAAATAGCAATACTAAGAGCTCGAGCGTAAAGTATCGATGAAAAAATAGCATTCCTATTGGGGACTACTGTCTGCTTCATCTGCTCTGACTCATAATGCCCCTCTGGAACATCTATGTCCTCGCTAGTTAGTGCGGAATGTAGAGACATCATTGCAGAGCTAAGGTCTACGATGCAGTGCGCGACATTATGGCCATTCTCTCTCAGATAATTTATGTTGTCTAGGGCTCGATCTATCTCAATGATGTGCTTTTGTCCGTAGTCATAGGAAATGCAAGTGATATCATCTCCTTCTGCTATCATCCTCAATAACAGCGAAGTGCTGTCCATGCCACCAGACAGAGACATGACCGACCTATTCATAGTACTCCCATCCACTTATGTGTCTGGAGGCTCAATCGCCACCCAGGACTATCCTTGACCAATCTCTCTACTATCTGGAAGCTCTTGCCATTTTCCTCTATCGATTCGTCCTCGACATAACAAGGCTGGATATAGAGATGGTTGAAGCCCTTCTTCAAGTCATCATACAAAGCCAGGTCTTGTCCGCAATATACAACCTTCAGTTCATCACCAGTTCTCTGTTTAATGGAAACATTCGGATATAAATGATCCTTGGGACTAACACATATCCAGTCTATGATAGGGTCGATTGGGATTGTTCCGTTGGTCTCGATTGATATGTTGACCCCGTGTTCTTTCAGCCTCTTGCCAATGATTGATAGATCCTGCAACGCGGGCTCACCGCCCGTGAATATCACTCGGTCGCAATCGTAGCTTAGTACTTGTTCGATAATAGTATTGATATCCATTTCTTCGAACGTCATGAAGTCGGTATCGCACCACTCACATCTAAGATTGCAATTTCCGAATCTTATGAAGACATGCGGAATGCCCGAATGAAATCCCTCTCCTTGAACAGAGTGAAAAATCTCAACAATCGGGTATTTTTGCAGATAATCACCCCTGCAGATTTCCGCTTCTGATAAGCTGTAATACCTCTGTTCTAGCCTCCTGTTTATCGAAGAAGACGCCTCGCATGGAACTAGTTGTCATAATTGAATTCTGCTTTCTGACCCCTCTGCACTTCATGCATCCATGTTGGGCCTCCAGAATAACGGCGCACCCAAGAGGGCTGAGATTCTCAACAATATCATCCGCTACAGATTGCGTAATTCGTTCTTGGTTCTGTAGTCGTTTAGAATGCATGTCCAGAAGTCTGGCTAGCTTACTGATACCCACTATTTTATCCACTGGAATGTAAGCGATATGACCCTTCCCAGAAAATGGTTGAAGATGGTGCTCACAGGTACTGTGGAATTCCATATCCTTTAGCAGGACTATTCCATCGTAGCCTTCTGCATTGAAGGTAGAGTCCAGAATTTCACTGGCATCATCTGAGTATCCGCTGAATATCTCCTCATATGACTGAATCACTCTCTCGGGCGTATTCTCAAGTCCTTCCCTCAGTTCTGATCCACACTGTTCTACGTAGCGAACAATAGTCTCAATTGCATCCATCGCCTCTTCTTTATTCGGTAATTTCACTCAATCACCTCCCGTGTCTTGCGTCAATTTCGTCCAACTGATCCAGCATCTTCCTACAGGCGGTTCTAATTGCGTCGGCCAAACTGACAAATTTCTTTGAGTCGCCGACATGTTTCTTCATATCGGAAACAATCTCACTGGGCATGTCCAGGCTGATCTTTGGCATGCTCCACGGGGAAAAAGGACTAGATATAATATTACTTGAGTAATATCTGAGTATTATTTACGTAGATTCTCGACTTTTTCATCCAAGCCTGGATACTTCTCCTCTAGTTGGTGGGCCCTAGACTTGAGGCCTTCTAATTGGGAGAAAGCCTCATCTTCAGAAATTCCTTGTGATATTAGATTCAACAGAAGTGATAACCCCCCCTGAATTGTTCCAGCATCTAGAAAAGCGTCATTGGATATTTTGCTTGTTGCTCTGAGAACTTCAAGAGAGTCTCTTACAAAATCTCTCTGTTCCTCTATCATTCCTAAGGAGGAATTTCCTAGTGATTCTATCCTGTCTAGGGTACTAATCATAGCACACCGAAATAGATTTGCTTTTTGATAATTCTCACTTTTTCGATTCGACGAGCTCTATCAGAACTCCGCCCGCTGAAGAAGGATGGACAAAGGCAATTCTATGGCCATCTGCGCCGAGAGTCGGTTCTTCCGAGACCATTTTCACTCCAGCGATGAGTAAACTCGAGATTGTTTCTTCTATATCTGACACTCTAACTGCTATTTGCTGTATTCCAGGTCCATTCTTGGACATGAACTTCCCGACGGGGGTGTCATCCCCTAATGGTTCCAATAATTCGATTCTTGTGGATGTATTTCCGTGCATGAATCTGATTTTCACGCCTTGCTCGGAATTTATTTGATCGTCCCCCTGTGTGAATCCCAAGATAGCCCAGAGTTGTTGCGACTCGTCTAGTGAGGAGGTTGCAATTCCTATATGATCAATCATTCCGTCTTTCATTCAAACACCACTAGGGGAAGCCCATGTTCCGAACTCTTCTCTAAGCACTGTGTTAATCTCTCCGACTGTGGTTTCTACCTTCACTGCACTGATTATAGGATCCATGAGATTTGAGCCATTTCTACAGCTTTCTCTAATTGCCTGAAGAGAATCGCTTACTAGAGATTGGTCCCTATTCTTCTTCATCTCTGTCAATTCGGTGGACTTACGTAGTTCTGCATCGGTATCAAGGACCAATCCCTCAAAGTCTGGATCGGGTTCACTCACATGAGAATTGACGCCGACGACGAGTTCGTCGCCATTCTCTACTCTTTGTAGATGAGTCCAAGCGCTTTCATGAATCGCCCTCTGTTGGAAGCCGGATTTTACACATTCCATTGCACCCCCAAGAGACTCTATTTCATTAATCATATTTCTCGATTCTTCGATTAGCGAATCTGTCATAGTCTCAATCACTACAGAACCGCCGAGCGGATCCGCATGTTCCCTGACTCCGGTCTCTTCGGCGATAATTTGCTGTGTGCGCAGTGCAATTCTAGCAGATTCCTCGGTAGGTAAACCAAGTGCCTCATCGAAGCTGTTAGTGTGTAGAGATTGAGTTCCCCCAAATACAGATGCCATTGCTTGATATGATACTCTGATTGCGTTGTTCATAGGCTGTTGTGCCGTGAGCGTAACTCCTGATGTTTGGGTATGGAATCTTAATTGGGATGACTTTGGATTTGATGGTGAGAATTCGTTTTCCACCAACTCGTACCAAAGCTGTCTGGCCGCCCTAAACTTGCTTACTTCCTCTAGGAAGTTGTTATGACAAGCGAAGAAGAAAGAGATTCTTGGAGCAAAATCATCTACATTCAACCCTTTATTGATTGCCTCTCTGACATAGTGAATTGCGTTTGATAATGTCATAGCAATTTCCTGAACGGCCGTACATCCTGCTTCCCTCATATGATATCCGCTAATTGAAATTGTATTCCATCTGGGGGCATTTGAAGCGCACCATGAAATTAAGTCCGTGGTCAAGCGCATAGACGGATCGGGGGGGAAGATGTACAATCCCCTAGAAATGTATTCCTTCAGTATATCATTCTGAACTGTACCAGAAAGATCAGAGCTAGGAATTCCCTTCTCTTCTGCCACTGATACATATAAGGCGAGCAGAGTAGTTGCTGGGGCATTGATCGTCATGGATGTGGATATTGAAGACATTTCTATGTCTTCGAATAGCCTCCTCATGTCGTGAATTGAGTCTATTGCAACGCCTACCTTACCAACCTCCCCTGAGGAAATTGGATCATCTGAATCCAAGCCTAATTGTGTGGGTAGATCAAATGCTACTGATAGTCCTGTTTGTCCATTTTCGAGTAGTTTTCTAAATCGGGTGTTTGTCTCACTGGGTGACGAAAAACCGGCATACTGCCTCATTGTCCATAGTCTATCGGCATACATTCCAGGATGAATGCCCCGCCTATATGGCGGATCTCCTGAAGACCCCGGATTGAAAGCATGATCAGATGTGTCGATAGTTGACATGAATCTTCCAAGTGGTGACATCCCAAGAACCATTCTCAGGCTAACGTCGGATTGTATACCCGTCCACGACACTCGCTAACGATTTCATTTGGTCATCATCTATGATGCCTTCGTCTAGCTTCTCTTGTAGGAAATCCTTGGCCTCCTTGGTAGTCTGCCTCTCACCTCTGGCCCATATTGTTGCTAAGAGATTTGAACGAAATTCTTCTGACACGCCAATTTCTACTAGAAGCCCTCGCATCTCATACTTGTACTCCATGTGTCTGCTCCTGTCCAGTCTTCTAGCACGGTTGGCAGGCTGATATGATGATGTCTTGCTACGGAATTTTTTTTGGGGTTTCTTAGGCTCAGTTTTATTTTCCGATGAGTTTTTCTTGGAAACACTAATTGTTTTTTCTTTCTCTGCTGCAAGCGATGCCCTTAGTATGCTATCTTCAATAATCTGCCTAGCCTTCAGGCTTTTACCAGAGTCTTCCACCTTAGTTTCCAGTTCTGGTATAATATCAGCCGATTTTTTTTCCGGCTTCAATGATTTTTTCTCCTGAGATGTCTGTTCGAGGTTTTCTAAACCCAAAATTTGGCTCTCCAGTATTGTTTCCTCTGGCTCTTTGATTTGAGGAACAGCTGATTGCTTATGTGCCTCTCCAGAATCTATTCGTTGATTCTGGTTAAGTTCCTTAATTGCAGACGGTTCTGGCTTTGGCATGGGTTTGGGCCTTGAACCAGGTGCAGACGGGGGGGCTGCTCTTGGTGATCTAGGTTTGGGCGATTTTGGTTTTGAAATACTGCCTGATTTTGCCTTCGAAGATGTCTGTGAAGTTGCCCCGAAGATGTTCTTCGGTGCTGCCTTCTTCCTCCTCCTTCTCTGCACCGTGTAATCAATCCTCATTCCACCGGCCCTAAGGACTCTCATAAGAGTTCGTGACTATCATGACCAAACTACTGCAGTGTTATCGGTTCTAAGTGATGGGTCGATTCCACTATCCATTAGTTCTGTTTCTAAGCCACAATCTAGCATTCTACGCCCCAACTCGGCTATCATAGTGCCATTATCAATACAATATGGCTTGTCTGGCCAGAAACATTCTGCACCCCTATCTTCACACATCATTTTACTCATTTTTCTAAGTCGCTCATTACACGCAACTCCACCACCGAGCAAAAGCTCATCCTTACCCGTGTGCGCTAATGCTCTCTCGGCCACCTCTACGCAGGTCGCGAATGAATGTTCCTGGAGAGACCAACAAACTTCTCCCAGAGACTTGCCCTCAGCAACTTTCTGTACCGCTGATGTAAGCATTCCCGAGAATGCCAAATCCATTCCGTGAACCCCATATGGCAACAATACATCATCGAGACTAGTATCAGCTTTCTCAGAGAACTCATTTGATAATTTTTCAATTTCGGGCCCACCAGGGAATGGGATACCCTGTGTTCTAGCAAATTTGTCTAACATATTCCCAATTCCGATGTCAAGTGTTTCTCCGAGAACTCGATATCTTCCATCCGCTCTAGCGATTACCTGGGTATTCCCGCCACTGACATATAGCAAAACGGGATCTTTGCAACCAGTTTGATTTCTACCTACCTCTATATGAGCAACGCAGTGATTCACCCCCAATAGTGGTACGGATAGTCTCGTAGACAGAGTTCTAGCCACAGATGCACCGACGCGAAGGCACGGTCCTAAACCTGGGCCTTGGCTGAACGCTACAGCAACAATTGAATCCCAGGAAAAATCTTCGGAGTTAGACAGCCTATCTAACAATGTAGATGTCGTGTCAGAATGATGATCTGCGGCTTCTCTTGGATGTATCCCCCCCTCCTCTGGACGGTAAAGAGATGAAAATGAAGGGAAAAGCTCGCCAGAGGTGCTCACTCTTCCAAAAGAGAAGGTATGAGCTGTGCTCTCTATTCCTAGAATAATTCCTTCCACGAGCCTCGGACGAGCGGGAGTTCTTTCAACTATCGGTATTTGGAAACCTCATGAAGACTATCTTACACAACTGTGGAGAGATAGCACATCTTTCTACAGGAGACGATGAAGATCCCCTTTCCGGGGAGAGGCTTCTTGACAGAGAGTCACTAATTCATCCTGCGGGTATGGCTATATTGATAAGTGGCGGAATTGTTCAGAAAATAGCTCCTTCTGAAGACGTTTTGTCAGAGTTTGCACCCTGGTACCCAACAAATAGTGCCAGTAAGGATGTAAAAGTGATAGATATCGGTGAGATGTCCGTAGTACCTGGTTTTGTTGACAGTCACACCCACCTGCCTTGGTCAGGGGATAGGACGAACGAGCTTGCAATGAGATTGAGCGGTAAGACATACCAGGAAATCGCCCAATCTGGAGGGGGGATTATGAAGACGGTGAGGCACACCAGAAGTACGCCTAAAAGAAACCTGGTGGCTAGTGGAATATCTCGTGTGCAGGAATGTATGCGTAATGGGACGACTACCCTGGAGGCGAAGAGCGGGTATGGATTGGACTTGGATTCTGAAGTAAAATTATTAGAGTCAATATCTGAAATAGACCGTTCCACTGATATGGACATAAGGGCAACCTGGCTAGGTGCACATGATTTCCCTCCAGAGATGGGTAGAGAGGATTATGTTGAACACCTAATCTCAGATCAGCTACCTGTAATTTCAGAGCTCTCTCTCGCAAAATGGGTAGACGTGTTCTGTGAACAAGGCTGGTTCACCAATGAACAGACAGAAGATATAGTCAAGGCTTCGAAGGACCATGGATTGAAATCGAGATTGCATGTAGATGAATTCGTAGATAGTGGGGGTCTTGCTCTGGCCGCCGAACTGGGATCGGTTAGCGCTGATCACGTTGCATGTTCGAACGATGATTCTAGAGTCAGTGCAGCAGAATCCGGAACGGTACAAACATTTCTTCCTGGTACGCCCTATGTCCTTGGTAAAAGCCTGGAGTTACCGATAAAAAAATGCATTTCTGAAGACTGGCCTTTTTCCATCGCCACCGATTTTAATCCAAATTGTCCAATTACCTCATTACCATTGATTGGAAGTTTCGTCACCCACAGATTAGGAGTTGATCCCATAGCAAGTTTAGTTGCAGTCACTAGAAACCCCGCAACAACAATGTTTGATGGAGAGGAGCCCCGGGGAATAATATCAGAGGGAAGCATTGCAGACATGAATATCCTCTGGTCTCCTTCTGCAGACTCATGGTGCCAGACCCCTGGAACTTCACCTGTGAGAGTGACGATAAAAAATGGTAATATTGTTAATTCGAATAAGACATATTGATACTAACAGTGAATAATAATAATATCTATACAATTATCCATATAAAATCATATTTTCAAGGCCCATTACCTGGGAAGTAAGGTAATATCGCAAAAAAATTCGCGTAATATTATGCCGATAACCTAAGTTATCAGAATTCTGTTCTACTATATTCCCAATAATATGCTCTCAGTATAGCGATTTGGAAAAAAATATCAAATTTAAACGAAAAAACCCATACTATATCAAAAATTGAATACTTGAATGCCTACCACATCATGTGGCGTCAAAGTACAGTGGGTTCTGCATGAAATGTAAGAGCTACGTAGGAGTCTCCGGACCAGAGTTGATCAAGATGAGTAATGGCAGAACCAGGGTTGCAGGGAGATGTTCAAATTCTGGTTGTGATGGAAGAATCTCAAAAATTGTATCATGAGGCATCAGAATCATTCTTGTGTGTGTTTCTATTCGAAGGAGAGCCGGGCTCGTGGTCTAGGGGTTATGACGTCGCCTTGACATGGCGAAGATCGCAGGTTCAATTCCTGCCGAGCCCACCAATAGAATTGATACTAGTTAATTTATTTATCAAATTCGTATGAAATTCTCAATCTGCCCTTTCCCTTGTTCTTCTTCGAGATGAAATTCACACTTGGTATCATAGACGTGTTAGAAGCGTGTGTTCCAGCACAGGGACATAGATCGATATCTTCGATTTCGACGACTCTAAGGTGTGTGATTGAATCTGGAATCCGGTGCATGAACTTTGTATGCCTCATTTTATTGTGGGACAATATTTTCTCCCTGTCCCATTCATGGATGTTGACTGGAATTTTGGAATTAAGGATAGAATTCACTTCGCCGAATATGATATCCGGATCAAAGACGTCTTTGTCTTCGAATAGCAGGTCTACTCTGGAGCTTTCTACTCCAATTTGGTTTCCCACGGTTTCGGCCCCCCATATATCTTCAGATATTGCTGAGAAGATATGCTGTGCAGTGTGCATGAGCGTGAGCGCATTTCTTCGATCTCGATTTATGGTGCAAATAACTTCTTGACCGTCTGTGAACATGGAAGCATCGTCAACGGGATGCAGGATCATTTCTCCTGGCAGCACCTCTTTCATGTTGCATGATTCGCCTTCAATTGATGTAATCTCTCCAATATCTCCTGGCTGCCCGCCCCCCCTTGGATAGCAGTAAGTTTCCTCCAATAGAAGCGAGTTCCCATCTTTCCCTACGATCCTGGTGGTGAATGGTGGAGGATCCGTTCCAGGATGTTGATTCATGTGCAATTTTTCTTGCATTTATTCACCCAAAAATATCGGTTAATCCACCGTCTAGAATCGATCCTGATAGTTGTTCGCATTCACTTGTCATCGATCTGTCACCATTCAGTCTATCGACATGGGAACGGACCCAACCGACTAGCTTTCTGACTCCTGTCCCCGGGGATTCTTCTATGGCCTCTATAGCCTCTGTACTACAGATGAATTCATTCGCTAAAACCTGGGACAACAGAATTGACGATTGTAGTGACCTATGTGCTCCCGTGGCGCCCATTGAAACATGATCTTCCTTGCCCATGCTAACAGGAACATTGCTAATTGTTGCCGGACTGGAGAGAATATGTAGTTCCGATATGATTGCCGCTGCTACGTACTGAACAATCATTAATCCGCTTTCTAATCCTTCGTTCCCGGCGAGGAAGGCTTTCTGTCCACTCCAATTTGGGTCAAGAATTTGATTAATCCTTCTTTCAGAAATACTGGCAAGCTCGTGGCAAGCTACGGCAATGGCGTCACTGGCTAGAGCCAGGTTTTGGCCGTGGAAATTGCCCCCGCTGATTATTGATGCACCGTTATCCCCGACAAATACTAGAGGATTGTCTGTAGCGCTGTTGATTTCTATCTCTAGAATCCTCCTGGTTTCCCTTGTCAGGTCAACAACTGGACCGTGGACCTGGGGGGCGCATCGAAATGAGTAGGCATCTTGTACCCTTTCACAGTTTTCATGGGAAATTTCAATGTTTGACTGAGAAAGGAATGCAGAAATCCTGGCAGCTGAGATTGATTGTCCGACTTGGGGTCTAGAATCGTGCACTCTCTTATCGAACGGCTTGTGAGAACCTCTTATCGCCTCCACTGAACATGCAATGGAGGCGTCTGAAGCAAAACACAAAATCTCCATGTTTAGTACAGTTTGGGTGAGGTATGCACACATTTGGCTTGTCCCATTAATAATGGAGAGTCCCTCCTTTGCTTGCAGTTTGACTGGTTCCAATCCTGCTTCTTCTAATGCGGTTCTGGAATCCTTGGGGACCCATTTGCCAGCGACTTGCACGTGGCATTTGCCCTCTCCCATCATTCCCATTGCCATATGGGAGAGTGGAGCTAAGTCTCCTGAAGCTCCTAATGATCCTATTCTAGGAATTAATGGTACTATTCTTGAGTTAACCATCCCAAGAAGGGTATCCACCACGGATGGCCTGATTCCTGATACTCCCTTTGCAAGAGAGTTTGCCCGAATAGTCATCATCATTAGGACAATATCCGGGTCCATTGGTTCGCCAATTCCGCATGCGTGACTTCTCACGAGATTAGATTGTAGTTCCTCTAATTGGCTGCCTTCTATGCGGACAGATGAAAGCGCACCGAATCCGGTATTTATCCCGTAAACAACTTCTCCTGAGTCCAAGATGTCTTCTACAGCCTTTCTAGAAACCTGCATCCTCTCTCTTGAATCAGATGAAAGAGATACTTCCATGGAGCCCAGAGATACGGCCTTGACCATCTCAAGAGTTAGGTTATCCCCATCAATGACAACCGTTTCCATGTATCTGGCGTAGCGGTCTGTCAAATAGAGTCATCGAGTGTTTTCAAACAGGTCGTCAAGGACGACGGAATCCACTAATTTTGGTAAGGTCACGTCCAGTCTGGAGTCTTTTTCCATGGCCTTGGTAATGGCGAAGGTTGCTCCAGCATTCCTAGCCCATGACCTCCTTGCAATCCCATTATTCACGTCCCATGAAATCATCGAGTCTATGTTCCTCTCCGAATTTACTGACCCATCTATTACCATGCCGAAGCCTCCGTTGACTACCTCTCCCCAACCGACTCCCCCGCCATTATGCAGGCTGACCCATGTGGCTCC
>CEQT01072118.1_pt1 | contig 18084 bp, 30 predicted proteins | sample 530951 | NCBI WGS metagenome assembly CEQT01 (sample SAMEA2621132, study PRJEB7988) | marine metagenome | biome: marine biome (ENVO:00000447); feature: surface water layer (ENVO:00002042); material: "saline water (ENVO:00002010), including plankton (ENVO:xxxxxxxx)" | depth 5 m
AAAATCAAGTTCAAAAACTTGGCTGTAAAAAATACTGCAAGAAAAACAGCAACTAACAAGCTGTTATCAAAAGGTATTGACTTTACAGTTGATATCTTAGGTGTTGCACCTAAGTCATCTGCATTAACTATGAAAGCAAATATTATTTCTTTGCTTAAAAAGTCAGGCAGAAAAGTAATTAATTACTCTGCGTAATTAAATTTTACAAAGGGCGGTACTAACCTATCGCCCTTTTTTTGTGACTGAACTACGGTGATCAATTAGACTTTCCTGATCAAATTTGGAAGGACACTGTCTACAGATTGCGTGTGGTTTACCAAAATTGTCCAGAAACTTTTGTAATTCAAAGTCTGAACAGGTTACATCCAATCCTGTATTAACATATGGTTCCCATAACTTTTCATTAGGCGTGTTGAAGCGTTTCAATATCCATGGCGTCAAGCCTGCGGTGCTGCACTTGTATAATTTACCCTGAAACAAGAACGGACAACGTTGGGCCACACAGATATCAAAAGCATCGGATGGAGTGTTGTTGTGCGGCTTCATGTTATGATAATCGTTAACAAAACTTTTCATAAATGTTTCAGGTGAATTGATTTGAAATTTAAAATTGTTTTTGGTAGACCAGCGATTGATACCGTATTCTGTGACTGGCTTGAATCTAAAGTCATCCATGATTTTCTTGATAGCTTGATGTATTACATCATCATCAATATGATATGATATTTTCAATATTGAATTACCAATTTCCTCCAGCAACTTCACGATGCGATATTTTTTCATTAACAAAAGACCATTAGTGGGAACTCTTATTTGTGTGTTAGGCAGTAGTTTTCTTAAGCCTACTATAATTTTTTCTAGGTGTGGATTCATAAAAGGTTCGCCACCCATGACACCAACACACTCAGGTTCCAATCGTTCCAACCATGGTTTAATTTGAGCTTCAATTTGTGGCCAGCTTGTGTAGCCGCTATGTTTCAATTCACTGAAAGTGGCACAGCCTGTACAGGCTAGGTTGCAGGCATGTATGAACTGTATTTCTATGTACTCAATAGGTAAACGTGTTGACCAAGGCATTAATATATTTAAGTTATATGGCCATTAAATAAGCATAGAATGAAGATAACAAGTTTTCACATAGAAGCCTCAACTTATTGTAATGCAAGATGCCCTGGATGCCCACGAAACATCCGAGGTTACAATCTTAAAAATTTTGTTCATCAAACACATCTATCACCAAAAAGATATACAGAAATAAGACAAAAATATTTAGACCTTGAGCGTGTGCGTATCAATGGCGGACTCGGAGATCCTATGATGAATCCATACATCTATGAAATTGTAACCATTAGCAACTGTGAAACACAAATAACCACGAACGGATCAATTGGCACACGAAAAACGTTTGAACAATTGGCTGCACATAAAGTTCAAATTGAATTTAGCATTGACGGTCTCGAAGATACAAATCATCTATATAGACAGGATGTACCTTGGAATAACATTATGGATCGTGTCAAATGGTTTATCAATGCAGGCGGTGAAGCGTACTGGAAATGGGTACCATTTAAACATAATCATCATCAACTTGCAGATGCGAAAGCCATGGCAAAAGATTTAGGATTTAAGGATTTTTATACTAATGAACAACAAAGAGATGATTTTCCTGCCTTAGACAAGTATGGAAATTTGTCTCACTGGATTGAGCCTCATGATCGACCCAGTGTTAACACAAAGCAAATTGACTCAAAAGCGATGATACAACAAATGGCAACATTGACACGTTTCATGCCTGAAACAGGAAAAATGTTTAGTATTGATTCCTGTGAGCATTTACAAGGAGAGGTTTATATCACAGCCAAAGGAGAAGTTACACCTTGTTGTTATCATGGTACTAATATTGGAGATAGAGTGTCAGTGCCTGTAGAAAAGTTTGACCAATTACAAAAAACTTGGAACACAAATAATTGTGATCCAACCTGTGCAAATAGTTGTGGAAAATTAATAAATGTTATGCGTTAGGATAGTTTGTGGAAGACACTGATCCGTCTTCGTTAAACCATACAGTTTTAAAATGTTCGACCATTGCTGATCCCATCATGTCTTGATCTCTGGTAACCTGTGCAACAAACCCGCCTGTGCCACCATCGTATACTGCATCAACAGCGTCTTTGAATGCTGTTTGTTCCGCAAGCGTGTCAAACTCAAAGCCCATCACAAGGGTCTGATTTGAATCTTCTAAAGAATAAGTCCTTGTTGGACTAGATGTATCAAAGCACGACTTTGGCCCACACTTTGTGATAGCATCGTCGGTGCTAGTGAAAGTGACAAAATAACTGTCTTCTTTTCTAATTCTAATATATCTATTATGTTTAAATGCATTCGCCATTTGTATTCCTACAGATATTTATCATTTAAAGGAGTAGTAAATGGTAGGCAAATAATTAAGGAAACCATGTGGCATACTCTCGCTGTTGGCCCATACTATTTCATTGAATTCGTTGTATTTTGTTTCGCTTTCAAATATTAAGGTACAATTTAAAGTGTGTTCGTCATGCATGGTTAGAAGCATGTGTTGAACGTAGGTTTTGACTTTAGAATGTAATTTAAGCTTAAAGTCTTCAGTCATTTGTTGTAAGTTCTGAAATGAGCGTAAAGGAAAGGCCTTTAGGGCATCCGGGCTGCCATGTTTCAAATAAAATTTGTGTTCTTCATTTAAGAAATATTCAATCTTATCTGAAACAAGTGTTTCATTATTCAGCTTTGTAAAGTGATATTGATTGTCTATTTGCTGGCCAGTAAATGCATCTATATTGTGCATTCTATAGAATTTAGTGTTAGTTTTCATATCTAATAATATCCATTGTGCTTTTAATCAATTCATTATTATAGGCATTGGCAAAAACATTTACCTTATGAACTTCATCTTGTAGATAGTCACAAAGCACTAATCCTATTTCATAATCAGTAAGGTTAGATATGTCCTTGAAAGTTTTTGCTTTACAACACGAAGAGGTATGTAATATTTTTTCATTGTAATCCGTAAAATGTGGTAAATTTACTTTTCTTTTTTCATCAATAAAATATATTGTGTCGTCTACCAACTTATCTGTGTCTAAGAACTTTTGAATGTCTTTTTTAAACATACTTACATTTGTAAAAAAATTAGTCATGTCAATATTAAAACTTTTAGGACAAATTGGATCGTGATAGTTCCAATACAATCTTAATAGTTCAACTGGAGTAGATTTTTGATCTGTCTTTACATAATTTAGATATTTGGGAAAAAATTTAAGATTTGCATTTTTGAAATAAGGTTTAATTACTCTATGCCTATCATCTATAAGGTTAATATCATAAGGATGAACAGTATTAATAGTGCCAGGCCAATCTGGTTGACTGTGACTGTCGCTTTCTATTTTATCATAGGTAGCCCCATAACATTGAATTGCAATGATGGCTTGTAAAAGATGTCCAAAAGTTCCAGGCTCCCAGGTAACAGTAAATTTTTTATTTGCCATAATAAACTACATTTGGTCCAGGCGGATAGCTTCTCCACGGATCAAATATAATTGTTGCATTGTCTACTTCAAATTTATCAGACTCATGCACACGTACAATAACATTAATAGGAACGTTAAATCCATTTCCAATCTGTCCACCGTGTTTGAGAACATAATGTTGTACCAACAAACTGAAAGACCCATCAGTAAGACTGGTGCCGGCCTTATATGAGTCGGATGTAAAATGTATAACCTTACCATGTTCCAGTATTGCTAGTGCCATGTTTTCTGCTTGTTTTTCTCTGGCTGTCATAATACTGGCAAACATATCATATCCAAGATCAAGATCTTTTGCTAGCCAACGCAATGCAATATTATCTCTTGGATGACATGCTCCGCCATCACCTAAACCAGGCCGGAAGTAGGCTGAGCTTATAATTCTCTTTGTGCTTTTGGCCAAAGCATTTGTGACTGTGTCAACATTCATGTTGCCTAGTTTTTGTGCCACGTCCTGTATCATGTTTACAAAAGATAGTTTTGTGCTTATGAAAGTGTTGTAAAAAATTTTAATTGCTTCACACTCTTCCCATGTGCCAAATTCAATTCTTGGCATGACATCACAGGCTTGATTGTAAAAGTTTTCAAGTTGCTCAACCTTGCCTGTTGGTTGGCCATTGCTGTTACCTATCATTACCATTTCAGGATTTAACATATCCCATTTCACAGTGCCCATAGCAATCAAATAAGGATTATATAATAATTCAGTATTGGTGACCAAACTTGCCAGTTCACGTCTAATTGTTCCAGGCAATACTGTAGAAATTAAAACTAGGGTCTGTGTTACACCCATATGTCTATTACAATTTTCTAGAACCTCTTTGACTGCCGAATAGTCAAAGTCTTTAATCTGTTTCTCACTTGTTGGTTTGCTGCCGTCATAACCTTCTTCGTGTGGAGTTGGTGTGGCCACAAAAACAATATCTCTATCCCTACACAGATCATCGATTGACGAACGCATTTCAATAAGCTCACTTTGTTTTGAAACTATATCATAACCAGCCACATCAAATCCTTTTGATGCTATTGCTTCGGCACATGGTAAGCCAAGTTTACCTAGGCCAACAAATCCAATTTTGATATCATAAATTATGTTCATGTTCTCTCCAAATCACAAGTCACACAATGCCATCCACCGCCTATTGTTCTTGCATGTGTCAACGGTGCTTCTATAACATTATAATTGTTGTCTTGCAATAAAGCAATTAGTTTTTTGTAAAAAGGATCAACGACTACTGTTTCGGGATCAAGCGACAAAATATTCATTCCAATCCATTTTGAAGCATATGGAAATGTATCAAAGTCTCTTTCTTCAATGTCTGTTAAATAAATTTTTTTGTAGTCTCGTAAGAATTTTGGTAGATTAGTTTCATTTACTCTACTGCCATTTAATAATATTGTGTTTTGATCTAGTGATACAATTGTGCTATCTATATGTGCATGTGAGTACACCCCTCGCCATGGTATAACTTCAAAAGCTGTACCCACCACTGACTGTAATAGTTTAGCCCCTGCTAGGTTAGCAGTTTTTGACACCAGGTATAACAGTTTATCATTGAATTTACAGATGTTTGCCGCATCAAACATTGGTGAGTTTTTATGTGTTGGCATTGGTAATTTTACCCATTCGCCAAATTTGATTTGTAAATGTTCATATAATGTTTTTTCATTTTGTCTACTGGTGTATGGTGTAGGACAAAGTATAACTTTGTTATCTAATGTAAGCAAAACATCTCTGGCACTAAAAGCACAATGTGGCTGTGCAGTGTTTGGTCTAATAACCTCCACGCCACGTTTGAGTAGAATATTTTGTAGATATTCTAGTTCTTGTTCAGTATGATCAATCACTGCCTGCGATAAAGGACCTTTTGTTAATGAATTTTTATAAGTGCTTGACTCAATCATCATATCAAAAAATACATCGTTGGTTGGCCAAGCACCGTTCTTGACACTGCCCAATAAAACAGATTGCAATTGATCATATTCGTTATTAGTTCGTATACGCATGGCTGTATTTAAGTGCGTGCTTAATGATTAAATATGAATATGAAAACTATTGTTTCAAATGCAGGTAACACAGCCGAAGTAGCCCAATTAAGAAAAGATATTTTAAAATTGTTTGAAACTAATAGTAAAGTTGAAGTTCATCTTGTTCAACCTGGAATCATGTATGAAATAAATGATGTGTACCATACTGTAATAGATTTCATGAACGAATGGGTTGGTTATAATATAAAGTTTGTATCTAATTTGGTTCCTATTAAAAAAGTGTGTGTAGATTTTGAATACAGTAATGATATGTTTTTAGCAGGACACAAATTGTATCAACAAAATAATAAATGTAAGGATCTTCTAGCAAAATGTGTGCCACATCATAAAAAAAATTTTCAATTACATTGGGACTTTTTGTTAGGTGAAAGCAGTCCAAACAAAGATTGGCTTTATAATGTAATATCAAAACATCCAATACATGGCAAAACATTTTTAACCTATTATGGAAAAGATAGCAACAGAGGTTACTGGAGTGATGAAGTAGTAAGGCCAAAAGCTCACACAGCTGAAACTATAGGTGATAGATATAATACTCAAATACGTTGTAGCGATTTAATTGATCCTTCAATCTATAATCAAACAATTTACTCTGCTATGATTGAAACCACGATACATAATGACTTTGCAATGTTTTCAGAAAAAGAGGCAAAACCTATTGTGGCGAAAAGACCTTTTGTAATTTTTGGCACCGCTGGACAACTCAAAGCTTTCAAACAATTAGGTTATAAAACTTTTGATCTAGTAATAGATGAAAGCTATGATGATATAGAGGACAAAGAAACTAGATGGCACAAAGCGTTAGACTCAATGTCTAAATTATCATTACAAGATCCGTTAAGAGTGTATGCAAGATTAAAGCCAATACTTGAACATAACAAAAAACATTTTGAAAGCTTTGAATGGCGTAAATCTTTTAGACATTCACAGGATTACGTTTAGCTTTTCCGGTGATTTGAATTACATATCTATCAGTTTCCGCAAGATTGGCTGCCATGTGTGTGGTTGCTCCTTGCCAACTGTACCAAGTGCCTGCCTGTCCTGTGCAAAATTTATCTTTGATCCATAGTTGATGTCCCGGAGCAGGGTCATGCAGGAAGACCATTATCCTTACAATTTGTTCTACAGCGGCACTTTTATTTCTAGCATAGGTTGGATAGTTGTCTTGGTGCCAGGGTAGAATCATTCCTGGTGTGTATTTTGCAAAGGCATAGACACTATCATCTATATCAAAATAATTTAACACTGGGCCAAATATTTTGTCAACATTTTTTGGCACAAATATCCCTTTGCCAGCTTCTTCAAACTTTGGTATATAACAGCCAAGACGCTCTCCATAGATGTCATAGTTGTTAGATTTAGTAGTGAAGCCTTTATCCTTATCTGGATAACGATACCATGGTAAGGATTCATAGTCATCCACCTGCCAGGTGACAGGAATTGTACCACTTTTATCATGCCAATCCGAATATGTGTATTTCATAATGTATGTAAATAATTATGCAAAAAAAGCACCATGACAGATTTAATAATACCACTTCATCCACATGGAGAATCAATTATCGATGAATCTCTTACAGTGGCCAAAATAGTTGATGCTGCACACAAAGCAGATCAAGTCATTATTAATTTCTTAGGAGAGGCAGCGCCGGTGGAGGAATTAATTTGGTTAGGCAAAAAGTTTATTATTGTCTTGGAGACAATTTGTAAAGAGAACAATTGGCCAAAGCATAAATTCAGATTGGTAACAGGCAACTGGATACAAGATGATAACGTATGGCCCAACATTAGAATAAAAGATCATCTGCTAATTAATGCATTCACACATATGCAATCACAAACAATTGCTACAAATAAAAATTTTACAAGGCATTTTGGCAATTTCATTGGCGGCAGCAGTTTTTCTCGTCTTTTCATAGCCAGTCAGTTGTTCACTAAATTTGGAGATAAGACTTGTCAAACTTTTAGACGTGATCCTACTAATCCAATGCATGCATCTAAGCTCTATATTGATCAATTAATTTTTCAATTTGCTAACGAGAAACTATGGCAAAACCAATACCTAAATGATATATCCGACTTATTGGCTGCTTGCCCTATTGAAAAAGACCATGACAAGCATTTGCTGAACAAAGATCATCACGGATACGAAGAAGGAGCATGGGATAGTGAAATATTATCATGGTACAATAGTTTTTTCTGTGATATTGTATGTAATACTTTTGTACTGGGTAAACAGTTTTGTCTGGACGAAAAAATTGGAAGGCCAATTGTTATGGGAAATCCTTTTATTGTGCTTGGACCAAAAGGCTATCTACATCATTTGAAACGCTTAGGATTCAAAACTTTTGGCACGTTCTGGAATGAATCGTATGATGATACCACCGGAGCTCAAAGATGTGTAGCTGTGATGGACCTCATAGAACAGTTATCAAAAAAAACTTTGAATCAAATTAAGGCCATGCACAATGAAATGCAACCAATCCTAGCACACAATCAACAACGTTATCAACAAATTGACCAACAACAAATATTAAAACATTTTCCTAAGGTGGACATCTCATGACAACGATAGGATTTTTTGGCGACAGCTTTTGTGCAAGTAATCAACCTGAGAGTTGGTGTAATATTTTACAACAGAAACTAGGATATGCTAGACCTAGATGGTTTGGCAATCCAGGCACTAGTATATGGAGTGTGTTCATGCAATTTAACAAACTAATAGAACAGAATAGGGTTCCAGATCTTTCTATATTTTGTTGGACAGAACCTTACAGATTATATCATCCAAACTTAATATTAAGTGCCAACACAATTCCTTTGGAAGGAGTAGATCCAAAAATTTATAATGCACTTGATGAATATTGGAAACATCTGCACAACTATGATAAGGACGAGTTGTGTTATGAATATGCCTTGAAATACTACGATCAAAATGTTTTATCAAAAGTAAAAAAACAAATTGTACAGATGTGGAGTTTTCGTCCATTTGAAACTGCTGGTAAAGATGCAGGAATACAATTACAATCAGGCCTCTTTATTGATGAAAGCATTTTGTCTTTTAGTAAAACACACTCAGAAGACAAGAGTTGGATGGCAAGTGGTGCTGTCAACAAATGCGATCGAGGCATCAATCATATGACCGTTGAACAAAATCAGCAGTGGGCAGACAAAGTTTATGAAAAAATTAAAAATGAATTGTAAAATTGCAATTTTTGGAGACAGTTGGGCATGTGGTGTATGGGACAACATAAAAGACGAATATAGAATTAGCCATCTTGGAATAAATCATTTTCTTTTTGCTAACAATTATCATGCTACTAATTTTGCCAGACCAGGATCTTGTAACAGTGAAAATATTAATACCTTAGAAAAATATCACAATGATTTTGATATAAAAATTTTTATTGTTACAGAACCATTTAGAGATTTTTATCATAACAACGCTCAGTATAACAATAATAAAACATTCAAACACAACTGCGAAAGCTTGATTGATAAACAGCTGAAGCAACTGCAACTGTTGTGCGGGTCATCAACAATGATTGTGGGAGGCCTACATATTGTAAACACAGACTACGAATTTTTTCATTGTGTAAATTGGTGCACACTGATAAGACCTAATATTAGTTGGCCAAAATACTATGCAGATCCAGGACAGCTAGGACAAAAATTAAAACAAAACGAAATAGTAATACCAGATCTCGTAGACACCGCACATGATCAAGAAGCATACGACAAATATTTTGAACATTTGGCTAAAGACAAAAAACATTTTTGGCCTGATGGTAGACATCCAAACGAGCTTGGACATAAAATTTTATTTGAGGACTTACATGCAAGAATTACAAGTTAAAGGATATGCCACATATGACAAGTTGAAAACTTGTATCGTTGGCAGGAGTTATGATAGACTGCAATTTAATCATATAAAAAATCAAAAAGTAAAAGATATTTTGTTTAGGATACTAGATGAAACAGAAGAAGACTATCTTAACTTGTGTAAGGTTCTAGATATTGCTGGAGTAGAAGTTCATAGACCTGATATCTTGAATGTTGATACCTCAGCACGGCCGGCTAATCAACCCAGAGACGACATGGCAGTAATTGGAGAAACTCTTTACGTCTGTAATAATCGACCAGAATACAAATCAATATTAGATAGGGTGCCTAACAAAATAATTGTAGAAGACTGTGAGCAGAAGAAACTAATCAGCACCAGCTTCATACACAGGCTTGGCAGTAGTTTACATTGGGGCACTAATCAACCAGGCTGGAGAGACAGTAAATTAGTAAGGAAATATCAGGAGCAATGGACATCAGAAGGTTTTGATGTAGATGTAATGGAGCATCAAGGGCACGGTGATTGCACTTGGTGTGTGCCTAAAGAAGGGTGTATCGTTACCTTGTTTGACATACAAAATTACAAAGATAAATTTCCCAATTGGGATATCTGTTATCTTGAAGACAAATACTGGGATCAGATGTCTCCGTTTCGTAAAGTCAAACAGAAGAATGGCGGCAAGTGGTGGGTGCCTGGCGAAGAGGACAGTGACGACTTCAGTGCCTATGTTGAGACCTATCTTAAGGATTGGGTAGGCTATGTAGAAGAAACAGTATTTGAAGTTAACATGCTGTCAATTGATACAAATACAATATTGGTGAACAATTACAACAAGAAAGTTTTTGACTTTCTGGAGAAGCATCATATTGCTCCAGTCATTGTGCCATTCAGACACAGATGGTTTTGGGATGGTGGCGTGCATTGTGTCACACAAGATCTATATAGAGAACGTGTGTACAGCTAGTTGGCTCGCTATTGGCTCGCTACTAGAATCTATTTTTGAAGTATTATTTTGAATAATCAGGTAGTGGTCCGCCATACTTTTTGCCTTTGATTCTCTTACCACTGACCTTCATTGTTTTGCCGCCGACTTTTTCGTCTCGGTTACCTGTGCGTTTCATTTTGCCTTGTGATTTACAACTACTGACCCACGAAGCAGGCAGTGTGGACATAGGTTTACTACAAACACCCTTTGGTGCTGGCCCTATATTTTCATCAGTGTTGTAGATTTCAACTATCTTCATTGTGCTTGTATTTAACAGCGTAAAACACAAAGTTGATCTTAATGTTTGTATTAAACTGTAATAAACTGTGTGCTTTAAGGTGTCAGCATAAGCATAAGCTGTAAGTTAAGCTTAATATACTCTTAGTTAAGATACTTAATATTGGACACAATAAATACTCATATGAAGATCAAAGAATTCATTTCTACGCCAAAAACAAATCTAGACACTACATCTAGTGGCACAATATATAGTATCTCATCTGAACCAGAGACACAAGATCTAGTGCCACAAGATCATGTGCCAGAAAAAATAATGGCAGAAACGGTTGACGGAGAAATTTTGGAGATGCCTGATCACTCGGCCATCACAGAAGGAGTCAGTCAAATTTTTAGAAGACAAAAAGGTGGAGCACCTAAAAAAGGATTTAGATGTACCTCTGGACCAAGAAAAGGTCGTATTGTGGCCAAGCCTTCAACCTGTTTCCAAAAAACAGATCCAGTTCGTTCTGCCAAAATTAGAAAGAAAAGATTAGCCAAAGCAAAAATAGCTGGTAAGAAACTTGCTCAAACAAAAAGAACTGGAGCAGGTGCGAGAAGATTAAAAGGTATTCAAATCAAAAAAACTAAAGGCACTCAACCAAGACTGGGTGGTTCAAGAACTGGAGCAAGACCGCTTCAAAAATCCAAAGTAGTAAAACCAAAAAAATAGTAGACTATATCTAGTAGTTGATCTCATACCCAGGCACTAGATCCTGTAGGCTAAAAAGTCGCTATTTTATTGATGTTTTTAGTCGGCTTTATATATACCAAAATTTTTACCGAGGTTGACGCATATCCAATCCATGCTAAAATGAAACATGACTGAAAGGGAATTGATAGGAGCTCTTAGCCGAGTAGGTCATACAAAATTTACAAAGGAGTTGAAATGCAATTAGAAACAAGATCAGGAAAGATGGTAAAAACTTTAGACACAATCTATGATGAATTTGTGGAAGGTTATCTTCAAGGCAATTTCATAGAAGGCATCTGTAGTTGGAACGGTGACGATGCTCTTATGTCGCCATTTACATTTGGAAATAGATTCGCAGAACATTGTTCCAAGTTAGGATATGATGCCTATGACTATCAAGGTCATATGGCAGAGTTGATAGAGTGGTGCAGAGAACATTTAGATCATTTAGAAAGTAAATTTAGATAGGAGAAATATGACAATTATTGAAAACCACAGACATACATTCGCGGTAGAAGACATTGGAGACTTTGATCTAGATCAAGATAGATCAATTGTGCCTAGCATTGAATGGGCATTAAGAGACGCAGATATTGAAGCCACAGTTGTTGGTGAAGAACATAGCCAAGCGGCGTTCTCAGTCTATACCAAGCATCCAAGATCAGTTGTGGCAACTGCCATAACCAAAGCTGAAATCTATTTGGAGGACGAATAAAAAGCCAGTAGACATGGAAGTTTTTAGCCAGGTTGACGCTTTTACCATCCATGTTACAATGAAAACACTAACACCAACAAAGGGAGGAAAATGTTAGACAAGAAAACAAAAAAACTAATCGAAGAAATCTACACTTTAGGTGGTACAGAATTGAGCCTGATTGTAGATGCTGTTAAGTTGAGAAGAAATCAACTTCATACTTTTGATGCTCAAGCATTGAGAGTTGGTGACAGAGTAACTTTCACAGGCAGACATTCAAGAATTGAAACTGGTACTGTTGAAAAGATTAAAATCAAGTATGTTCTTATTAAAACTGACAGAGGTCAGAGATGGAATGTACCTGGCAGTCATCTAACTGTTATCACAGACAAGGAGGCAGTTGATGCCTAATTATTGTAACAATAACATTGTCATCACCGGGCCAAACTCGGTGATTGATAAGATTGAAAAGATTGCCAACGGAGACAAAGGCGATTTATTACAATATTTTTATCCAATGCCAGAAGCATTAAAAGACACAACCGCACCTCTTCCAAAGGATGCCACAAAAGAAGAAAAAGCCAAAGCCAAGGAGAACTTGAAAAAATATGGCTACGACAACTGGTACGATTGGAGAGTTGAAAATTGGGGAACCAAATGGGATATTATGGAGTTCTACAATATCAATAGAAAAGAAATTGGTGAAGATGAATCTGAGATCTCATTGGGATTTGATACTGCCTGGGCTCCGGCTCTAGGTGCTTATGAAAAGTTCATAGATGAAAATAGTAATTGTTCCTTGAAGGCATACTATTATGAACCTGGCTGTGATTTTATGGGCGAATGGGACAACGGCATTGATAGTTGTTTCGAGGTTGCCAAATACGGTTTGGATGATGACTTTTGGAAACAGGGCATAGGATCAACTCTAGATGACTACTTTGGTATCACAGAATCTATGGCTCAATATCTCGAAGACACAATGATGGATGAAGAAGTCTACAAATATTCCAAAGGTGAAAAAGTCAACATAGGAGAGGATGCCTAATGTGGACAGATGAATTGTTTGACGAGATACAGAAAGGTGACCGTGTGTGGTATGAAACGGCACAGGGTCAGACTAGATCCGGCAAGGCCTTAATGATAGGCCCTATGGGTTGGGTGTTGGACACAGGTGGCGGAGATCCTAAAGTTGTCAATGAAGGCTACAATTACCTGGGACATAAGCCTATGAAAGGCAGAACTCCAGACCATTTGGGACATTTTTTGAACAAATTTAAAGATGATTAGGCAAAAAAGTCAATGTTTATGCGGCTTTTAGCAGGTTGACGGTATTACCATCCGTGCTACAATGAATTATGAAACAAGGAGTTGAAAATATGTATAAAAGAGATGAACATTATTATTCAGTAATTTCTACAGAAGATCTGTATAAAGAATTGAATACAATCTACACAGGCGAAACTGACTTGGTACAGTCTTTGATGAGTCAGAAGATATCAGACGGCACTATTACTACAAGACACGAATTGGGTGTAGCCAATGAAGAACTTTGGAGCCTAAATGATTGGCCTGAGGGTGAAGGCTTTGGCAGTTCAGACCATTATTGGTACTTCAAAAGAATAAATGAAAGTATCGCCAGAGAGAGAAAATTCTTACAGGCAGAATCAGAATTGGTTGCAATAAACAAACTGACTGAATCTCCTAAGAATGATGATGTTAGAAAATATATGAAAATGAACGAACAAATCGAGAAAGGGTTGGTGGCATAATGGCGACAAGAGCAAGAATAGGAATAAAACAAAAAAGCGGCAGAATCATTGCCGCTTATCAACATTGGGATGGTTACCCTGGAGGACTTGGATATAACCTATGTGAAAATTGGGAAGATCCAAAGAAGGTCACAGAAGCAATCAAATTGGGCAACAGTTCTAAATGGCAGACAATCATAGGTGATAAGATAGACTTTGACGATAGAGATAATCCTATGCACCAAGTTCAGAATTGTTATTATGGCAGAGATAGAGGCGAGAAAGATCAAGGTTATCGAGTGTATAAAGATGAAGCAGACTATATCAAGAACGGATTCAAGTCTGGAGAAGAATATGTTTATCTTATGAAGCTGGAAGGTGACAAAGATTACATGGATAGACCTAGAGGCACTTGGTACTATGTGGAAAGCAGATACACAGATCAAGGCAAAGAAGTTATAGATGAACAGTTCAAGCCTTTGGAAGAGGCGGCAATCAATGATCATATTGAAATGTTGAATAGACATCTTGAAATGTTAAAAAGAAGAAAGGCGGCGTAATGGATAAATTGAAAGCAATTACAAAATCTATTTTGGATGCGGTATGGTTTGGATCTTACACGGTTCTACCAACTGTTGGATTTTTGTTCGCAATAGGATTCTTAGAAATTGCCTAGATACAAAATAGATATCGCGGATATTGTTTATGGATATCCTAGTTCTCAGCCGGTCTTTAGCGACGAAAAAAGGCCGGAAAGAGACTTTATCTATGTGACCGCACCAAACGGATTCGTGGCAGAGATAAAAGCAGAAGAAATTTACCAAAAAAATCCTAAGAAATACAAGAAAATTTTGAAAGATACTATATCTAGTGCCAAGAAAAAGGCTCGGCACAACATATAGTGCCATTCTGAGGTTGACGGTACCTGGATCCATGTTATTATGAATAATACAAAGGAGTTGAAAATATGATAAAAGAAGATACTAAAACATTGTTGAAGTTTAATGCAGAAGGCATACATCCAGGCGAGATGTTTTTCAATGCAAGCCTAGAGGCAGCAAAGGCAGTTGATGACTATGTAGAAAAATACGGTGAGCCAATGTATTGTGGTTTCGCCAATGTTTCAATACATCCTGCTAGAGGCAGATTTGTTAGATACATGAAACAGATGAAGATAGGTGATAATGGTTTCAGAGGCGGTTGGAGAATATCTTACTATGACATCATGCCAAAGAATCATCCATATCTTCATACACAGTCGATGAGTATCAGAGAAATTGCCTGTGATGCTTTTAAAGATGAACTTGAAAAATATGGATTGACTGTCTATTCAGAAAGCAGAGGAGATTAATGAAAGGCACTTTGGAATTCGTTATTGAATCGGCAAGGGCGGTGATGGCCTCCCTTGCTATCTCACACGAAGTTGATACAGGTTTTATTAATGCAGAAGAAGAATTAAAATGTATGGCAGAGAACATCTACTTTGAAGGCAGAGCAGAGCCTATGAAAGGCAAGGTTGCGATTGCCAATGTGGTAATGAACAGAGTGATGAGTGACAGACATCCAGACACAATCTGTGAAGTGGTACATGAAGGTCCTCACAGGGAGAGTTGGAAGACCAAAGGCAAGGATGTGCCAGATTCCGATAGAAAATATTATCCTATCAGAAACAGATGTGACTTCAGTTGGTACTGTGATGGCAAGAAAGACATTGTTTGGGTATCTTATATGGATGGCACAATTATAGAAGCCAATTATATTGCTTGGAGAGATAGTGTGAATGTGGCCCTGTTTGTGATGTCTGATCAGATAGGAGACATAACAGATGGAGCAGACCATTATTACAATTACAATATTGCCAATCCTTATTGGGTTGGAGCAATGACAGAAACTGTAATAATTGGTAACCATAGATTTATGAAAGAGAAACGATGAGATCTAGTTTGAAAAAAGCATTGGATGATCATGACAAATATCTTAAAAAAATGGGCCTAGATAAAATTAGAAAGAAAAACAAAAAAGAAACTTTTGTATTCGATACAGGTTATAATAGAAATACTGTTCCAACAAGCGATCAAATTCCTGTCCTGAACAAAGGCAATAAAAGATCTGAGATACATTATACAGGAGAAAGAAAGTTGTTAGGCATTGGACTATTACATAAAAGCAATTTGGTTCCGGTATGGGACGAAACAGATGCAAAAGAAATAACAAGGATGAGAAGATAATGAAAGACCCATGGATAATAATAAAAGAACTTGAAGCAGATAATTCAAGGCTGAAGAAAGAAGCTATAATCAGAAGAGAATCTGATGCAGACAATGATGTGTTTTTTGAAGGTGCGTGTATGGCACTAGATGGATTTAGAACATACGGAGTCAAGCAGGTGCCCAAGTCTACAAAAGATGGTGGTGGTATGACTTGGCTAGAATTCAAAGAATTGGTTAGACAATTGGAACATCGTGAAGCCACAGGTAATACTGCCAAGCAGATGGTTCAACAGGCGTGTGATGAATCCAATAAAGATCAATGGAACAATTGGTATCGTAGAATACTGATCAAAGATCTTAGATGTGGAGTTACACACAAGACAATCAATAAACATTCTACAATGAAGGTTCCGGTGTTTGAATGTATGTTGGCAGATGATTCTAAAAAACATGAAAAGAAAATGGTGGGTGAAGTGTTGGTTGAACCTAAACTAGACGGCGTGAGAGTAGTAGCCATATTGGATGTGGATAAAGATGAGGTAAAGATGTATTCAAGAAACGGAAAAGAACTTTATAATTTTCCTAAGATTGTGGCACAACTAGATTCAATGCTAGATCAAATGCCGGAGAGTATGGTGTTCGATGGTGAGGTAATGAGTGATGACTTTCAAACTTTGATGAGAGAGATACACAGAAAAGAGGGAGCAAAAACAGATGATGCCATCTTAAATGTGTTTGACTGTTTGCCTTTAATCGACTTTATGGGTGGTGGCTGTGGATTGACAATCACCAAGAGAAAACAGATGTTGGAAGACTTTGAATATCCTGAGAACATTAGATTGGTAGAATATGTTAAAATGAATCTAAGTGATGAAGATGGGCAGAAGCAGTTCGCAGACTATAACAAACTTTGTATTGACAAAGGTTATGAAGGCATAATGGTGAAGCCAATTATTGGTTCCTATGAATGTAAAAGATCAAGTCTTTGGCTAAAGGTCAAACCATTTATAGAAGTAAGTTTGACTGTGAAAGATGTGGAGGAAGGCACAGGTCGGAATGCAGGTAAACTGGGTGCCTTAATTGTAGAAGGAACAGACGGTGGCAAGTTTATCAAGACCAATGTTGGTTCTGGTCTTACAGATGCAGACAGAGATACATTTTGGAAGGCCAAGTCCAAACTGATTGGCCAAGTGGTTGAAGTGCGAGCAGATCAAATCACACAGAATCAAGATGTTACAGATGAATGGAGTCTTAGATTTCCAAGGTTCCTAAGATTTAGAGGCTTTGAAGTAGGAGAAAAACTATGATTAAAGAATCTAAACATGAATTTGGATTTGAGGAGGCTCGTATGTCAGGTGGATCTGTATTTGAAACAGGTGTAAAAGAATCTAAAAATAACAAAGCCATAAGAAGAATTGCTGAACCTTTGATGAAAAAACATTGGCATGACAAAGTTGAAAACTTGCATAGGATCTATAGGGTAGCTGAATATCTTCTTGCAAGACAAAGGAGAGGCAAATGACTTCAACAACTATAAAGGAGAACTAATATGGAAGATCTAGATAAAATCTTAGGCGATATTGCTCAAGAAGAAGAAAAGAAAGACTATGCAGATGAATGGTGGTGTATGGATTGTGAACATGGCCCAATGGATGAAAAGGACGATAAGTGTTCAAGATGTGGCACACGAAACAGCCAATATCAAAGTGATGAAGAGATCACAGGTTGGGAAGATGAAGATATAGAATCAGAAGTGGAGGAAATATGGTAACAACTATGACAAAAGAAACCAAAGATAGGATCAGAGACTTAGAAGGGCAGAAAATAGTTCTTGAGGACAGACTGGAAATGATATCCTACTCTGGTAATTTGGTAAAGATGCACGAAATTGAGTCAGAAATTTATGAAATTGAAGATACTATCTGTAAATTAACCGCATAAAATGGAAGGTTTTTGGTGGTTGACGGTCTAGGTATCCATGTTATTATGAATTATGTACGAAGGAGTTGAAATGCAAAAAA
>CEQT01141366.1_pt1 | contig 18046 bp, 15 predicted proteins | sample 530951 | NCBI WGS metagenome assembly CEQT01 (sample SAMEA2621132, study PRJEB7988) | marine metagenome | biome: marine biome (ENVO:00000447); feature: surface water layer (ENVO:00002042); material: "saline water (ENVO:00002010), including plankton (ENVO:xxxxxxxx)" | depth 5 m
TGGAATTGTGATGAGTTCAAGAATTTATAATAATCAAATAATTTCTTGAATATACCTAAATAGAATCAACTACTAAAATTGTTAAATCATCTTTTTGTATATTTCCAGCGTTAACAATATCTTCAATTATTATTTTTAGTCTTTCATTTATAGATCTAGATTGAAATTTTTTTATATAGTCTTTAAATCCATCGGAGCCAAGCATTTCGCCTTTGGGACTTTTGATCTCTGTTATACCATCAGTAAAAATATAAATTGAACTATTATCAAATTTAATTGTACTTTCATTATATTTTGTTTTTGGCATAATTCCTAATGGAGGACCAGAATCGTCAAATGTAGAAAAATTTCCATCATTATTAAAAATTAATGGAGGCTCGTGACCTGCGCTAGACATTTTTAGTTCTTTTAAATTACTATCGTAAATACCAATCAACATAGTCACAAACATTCCTCTTGATATAGTCTCGCATATTTCATTATTTAAAATCATCAAAAGTTCAGACGTTGAAAATATGCTTTTACTTAGACATCTATAAAGACTAGAGGCTTTGGACATTAAAAGTGATGATTTTATTCCTTTACCTGATACGTCTGCAACACCAAATCCGTACTTACCATCTCCAAGATCTGTAAAATTGTAAAAATCTCCCGAAACAACTTTTGCCGGTATATTTATTCCTGCTATTGGAAAATTATCTTTTTTATTTTTAGAAAGAAGTGACCTTTGAATTTCACCTACTATTTCAACTTCTTTTTGTATCTTATTTTTTTCAATCATTTCCTTAGCCATTTTTGCATTTCTAATAGCTAGTGCTGCAGGCGCAGATAAAGTTTCTAATAATTTCCTATCATCTTCTATAAATAATTTATTTTCAGTTTTTTTATTTAAACAGTGAATTACGCCGAGACATTCGTTTGCAGCAATCAATGGTGAGCATAAAACTGAGTAAGTCGTAAAGTTAGTTTTGTTGTCTAAATCAAAATAAAATTCAGCAATTTCTCTCACGTCCTTTCTTACATTTCCAACCCTGATACATCTTTTTTGTTCCACAGCTTTACCCATCACACCATCTTTTAAATCCAACTCGTATTCATCTAAATAATTTTGATGAAGAGATGCTATGCATTCAAATTTTTTCTTTTTTTCGTTTATTAGAAATATATTTGCAGCTTGGGCATTTATTCTTTTAATTATTACTTGAAGAGCTGTTTGAAGGGTATCATTTAAATCAAGAGAAATTGCAAACTCTTGATTCATTTTGGTAATGATTTCTAGGTCTACATTTACTTGTGAATTTTTATTGCCTTCATCTTTTTTTGATTTTCCTAAATTAAAAAACATATATTTAAACTGGCATTTTAAACAATATTTGATAAATTTTACAATAATGGAATTAATAATTTATACACCTAATCTCTACATTCATCTTCATGATGCTGTTATAATGGTACAATATATAATTGATGGGTTAATTCATATTTCTTCTAATATTAAACTTTAAAAATTGTGGACATTTTATTTGTCGTCTTATTAGGTGGGCTTTTTGGAAGCTTCGCAAATGTTTGTATATATCGTTTACCATTAGAGCAAAATGTAGTTTACGGTAGATCTTTTTGTCCAGGATGTAAAAATAAAATTTCTTGGTTTGACAATATTCCAATAATATCTTTCGTCATTTTAAAAGGAAAATGCAGAAATTGTGACTTTAAAATTTCATATAATTATTTGATTGTTGAGTGTTTGAGTATTTTATTTTTTTTTATAATTTATAAATTATTTGGTGTTTCATTTACTACATTACTCCTTTGTATACTTTTTTTAAGTTTAGTTATAATTTTTTTTATAGATTTAAAACACTTCATTATTCCAAATGAGATAACTTTTCCTTTAATGGTTATAGGATTCTTTAAATCATTTGATCCAGAGTTAAATATTATATTTCCTAATTTTGTAAATTCATTTCTTGGAGGCGCGATAGGTTATTTGATAATATATTTAATATTCCTGTTTTATAAATATGTTAGAAAAAAAGAGGGGATGGGACTGGGTGATGCTAAATTATTTGCAGTGATTGGTTTTTGGTTTGGATGGATTTCTATTCCATTTGTTATTTTTTTATCCTCAATAATAGCTTTAATTTCGATACTACCAAGTTTAATTAATAAATCAAAAAATATATCTTCAGAAATACCTTTTGGTCCTTATATAATAATTGCAACTTTAATATTCGTTATTTTTAAAAATAATTTTTTAAATATAATTTTATAGTCGATGAAAATCATTAATAATATTTTTTTATTATTTTTATTATTTTTATTTTCAAATTGCAGTAAAGAAGATAGTAAAATTAAAATAAACTCAATATTACTATTTGGTGATAGTTTAATGAGTGGATACGGATTATCAGAGGAAAATCATTTATCTACAATTTTAGAAGAAAATTTTAAAGCAGAAGGTTATAAAATTGTTGTTCATAGCGAAAGTGTGTCGGGCGATACAACATCTGATGGATTAAATAGAATAGAAAATCTTTTTTCCAATAAAAGTTATGATCTTATAATAATTGGTTTGGGCGCCAATGATATGTTAAGAGGGATAGATCCAAACTTAACTAAAAAAAATTTAGAAAATATAATTGAGATAATTCAAAAAAAAAAAATAAATATTTTACTTACAGGTATGGTTGCTTCACCCACTCGTGGTTTAGCATATAAAAATAAATTTGATAAAATATTTCCCGACCTAAAAAAAAAGTATGATATATATTTTATGCCATTTCTTTTAAAAGATGTGGCATTAAAACCTAAATACAATCAGCCAGATGGTATACACCCAAATTCAGAAGGTATTTTATTAATTTCAGATAATCTTAAGGAAATTATATTAGATTTAATATAAAAGATTTCATTAATGGAAAAATTTCTTTTTTTTAATATTTGTGTGTCTGCGTTAAATTTATTTATTATCGTTTATGCATTTTCGTGCAACTTCTTTCCAAAAAAAATGGAGAAATAAGGTTAAACAGGTTACAATTATTGGTCTAGCATTAATATTTATTTCAATGATAGCTATGTTTTCGTGGCTAATTTACTTTTATTATTTAATATTTGAACCAATAATTAAATTAAATTTTATGGCTTAGCTTATTAAAAATTCCCTTCACGCCAAGAGCTTCTAAAATAAGTAATATCTGGCTTTTTATCTTTCATTTCAACCAAATCAGTCTTATCTCCAACGGATTCACCTGCAATGTTTGCATAGAGATTATTTCCAAAAACAATAACCTTTGATAGTACTCCTTTACCAACATATGCACACTCTTTATTGAGTGATGTAGCTTCAGCATTTAGTTTAAGGTCTGTAGATTTATTAAATCCACATCCATCATCTACTTTACAAATATAAGCTGCTCCCTGGGCACATTTATTTGCATCAGTTGCAGCTAATGGTTCAAACACGGGAAAAAAGACGTGTTCATTTGCTGCCGTTGGTTCTGCTGTTACTTTCTGATCTCTTTTAAGAGGCACATACCATCCATTATCTTTTGAACTCGTTGATGTTGCTGGACATCCTGATGTAGCTCCAGATAACATTTCTGTACAATCATTTAAATCTTTTATTTCTCTCGCTGGAGTATTTTTATACACTGGATAATCTTTATCTCTAAACCCAATCATGTAGTTTAAAATTTCTTTATCTGGTGGATCAGATTTTTCAACAATTCTCTCATAATCTCCAGTTCCCGCAAACAACCATAAATTTTTACTTGTTGATTCTATGACGGCATCCATTCCATGGAACATGAACTGTCCATTTTTAGTAGTGCTTCCCGTTTCAAAAATAACCGAACTCTCAAGCATTTCGGTTGCAGGCTGATTAGTTAAATTTATTTTTGTAATTTTTCCTTCCATATCATTAACATAAACCATCCCACCACTGAAATTTGCGGAAGGTTCAATGTCAGCAGTTATAACTACTGGAGAACCTGTAACAGAATTTACTATATCTAAATCTCTATCACTCGGAACAGTATCGTCAATTAAGACAACACCTTTTTTATCCGAAGTTTCGTAAAGTTTACCCCACATTTCAGCACCAGATGTTGGATCTGTATAAGGATCTTGAAGATTAATTACAAACACTGCTGAACCAACATTATCTTCTCTACCACCATATCCACCTCCCATGACCGCAACATAAATATCATCTAATGTATTTTTATCCTGGGTTTTATCATTTGGCACTCTTAGAATTCTAGGAGACGACCATGTTTCACCTAATTCTTTATAGTCAAATTCAGGAGGAAGATCTGTGTTTAAAGTTGCAAGTTTAGATCTTGATAGCTTTACTAAAATTTCAACTGGATCCTGTAAACTTTTCTGTGGATCGTCATTCGCTTGGTAAAAATATTCATCACTAAACTCAAAAGTAGTTTTTCCTGTACCGGCATCCACTGAAATTGTTGTATCAGAAGTTTTATCCTCGCCATCTACAAAGATTGTTACATCTCCATCTTGAATATTGGAAACAGGAAATGTCCAAGTATCTGATTTATAACACGATGTGTTTAATGATAGATCACTTACACAATCTGCATCTATGTTCTCGTCCGCAGTAAATTTATCAGTAACCTCTCGAGACTCCTCAAAATCCGCAATTGAATACATGTCATCGATATAATTGTACTCTATAACGTTATCACCATCATGATCCATATATAAAACTTTATTTAAAATCGCATCGTTATATATAGTATATAAATGAAGAGGTTTATGAGGGATTGTCACATCAAGCACTGAAAACCCGTTTCCACCTCTTCCAAAAGGGATCATTAATATTGTGTGCCATTTCTCTATATCATCGTGAGGACCTTTAAAAAATATGTCATGAACAACTGGAGAACCATCTACACCATAAATTGCATTTGATCCTCCTTTTCTTCCTGTTGTGTCTTTATTTAAAAAAGGATTAATAACTAAAGGCATTTTTCCTAATACAAATGGTGGAATAAATGCCCATTTTTCAATTCCATCTTTAGCATTGAATGCGTGTAACATTCCATCATTGGCACCAACATAAATCATTTCCTCTCTATTTACGTGAGTCATTCGAAAAGCTGAATAACCTTTGTTGGTTCTAAAAAAAGATTCTTGATTTTTATTTGTGAAATTTGTAAATGCACTTGGTTTCCCAACTACAACCATTTCTGAATGGTAAATGTCGCCTAAATATGCTTTTTTACCTTCATCATTAATTCTATATTTATTTAAATTACAATCTCCATTATCAGGATTAACATCAAAATAATCTTCTCCTCTTATATAACTTATTAGACCTTTAATATCATCCTCGTTACCATCCTCTATTGATGATCCGCTGTCTCCTTTGTTAACACATCTGTTATTAGTAGCTCCACCTACTGGAGTTACAGTATGATAATCTAATACTTTATTATTTAGTCTTAAAAATTCTGGAGATATTAAATCTGCATTTGCTTCTGTTATATTATTATAATCAGATTTATAATCAGTGCCAGGAATAATACTCCAAATTTTCCTTTTATCCGGATCTGGAAGTTCATCTTGCGCATTCCAAAGTGGTATATCTCCTACTTTTCCATTTTCATCTATAGCAAACTTGGTTAGAACACCCTCCCAATCTTTGTTTTGCTTATATTTAAATTGTGCTTGATATAATGATCCACCTTCATTAACAGTAGCTGTAATAGCAGGAGCAGTAAAAGAAAGTTTATCTGCAATAACTGCCCGTATAGCTGATTGAAGTTCTGCTTTTAATATATCTGGTGTACTAGCTCTAACAGCTCTCTCAGTTCCACCCGCTTTTGCTATTATATCAAGTTGTTTCATTCCATTTGTTGTTAGTCCACCTCCATAAGCTACAGTAAAAGTTTTAACCTTTTTAGGATTTGACAACATTCTCTTTACCCGAGTTTCTGCTTTATCTGTGTTAAACATGTCCCCGTCACCGATTACTATAATATAGTTACCTTGACAATCTTCAGCATCTAAAGCCGGTGACTCTGAACCATGATAATAGTATTCCTCAGCAATAGTTGCCCAAGCATCTGCGTCTGTTCCTCCTCCGGGTCTTACAGACCTAATATATCCTCTAATATTTCTCGCTCCATTTCTATCAACTCTAATCTTAAGACAATTTGAACCATCACATGGAATAGATTGATTATTTGGTGCATCCCATCTGGAATATCCATAAGTAGCGTTCGGGTTCAATACAACACATTTCCAATTTCTTTTAACCCACCAAGCATTAGAGGTCACCCAACCAGGATTAAGGTGAGCCTTCGCCTGACCAGGTAATAAATGTTTACAAGGAAAAGAGCTTTGACCCCCCTTTCTAAAGTTTCGAGGGGAAATCCAAATTTGACTATTTAATGAAGACCAGTAAGAAAAACCTACATTTACTGATGCTGTCAAACTACTGTCATTCACAATAGATAAAATAGCCTCATGAGCTCCCTGCATTCTCGAAAGAGTTCTAGAAGTTCCTGAGTGGTCGTCTGGTTCTAAATTAAGATCGAAGGTCTGAAATACTTGGTTACCTGAGTCATTTACATAAACTAAATTATTTGCAATTTTAATATTTGAAGGACTTCTAAATCTAACTTGACTTTTTGATACTGGATTATAACCTGATTGAACTCTACCAGACCTACCTACGGTAGTATTTACGCTTATTGACCCTCCAGAAATTTCCAGTTTATAAATCTGATTTCTGGTACGGCTAGGAACGTAAAATATACTTGAATCTGATGGATGCGCAGCTAAACCACTCGGCCAGCTAGCAAGATTTTGATTATTTAACGTATATGTTTCAGAAGCATTACCTGTCCAACTAGACAGACTAAACTTAAAAAGTTGAAAATTATTTGGATTATCTACTTGTTGTCTTGCAACCACAAGATTACCTGATGAGTCTATGTCAAATTGTGTTCTTACTCTAACTACACTGTTCCTGTTCATATCATCTGTAATTTCTCCAAATATAGTACCAGATGTAGATAGTGAACTGATTGATCCAGTATTGATGTCGTAAATGTCTATTACACTTTTACTTCTACTTATAATATAAATTTTATTATCATGTAATATTAGCTCGGAATCTTCAGAACCATTATATCCATTTTGTATTTTTTGACAGTTTAAGTTAGATAAAGCTACAGAAAAAAACTGTCCTCTACTAGTAATTGCGTAAGCAATGTTATTATTTACAATTAAATTACGAACATTACTTGTATGACATGCTTTATTTCTTCTAGCCTGCCTATAGGACATCCTATTTCCCCCAGTTTCTAATTTAGTAATTGCGTTATTGGAGTGATTAAGTCTTTTTAAGCGATTTGTATTAAAGAAGATAATATCACCTGATGTTAATGGATGCATAGATCTAACACTACCTAAAGCAGCACCAACAGTTGTTGGGACAGACATACTACCAGATTTATCAAGCAATATTAAAACATTTGCTGGCACATCTCCGGCACCAGAACCTGGAGGCAGAGATTTTGAATAAGATAAAGAATTCAAAAGAATTATACTTAGAAAACTAAAAAATAAAATTTTAATATTTCTTATCATTAATTTTGTCCATCATCCTCAAATACTATTTCTTCCGACATTTTATTATTAAAGAGTTCTTTTTGGTATTTTTTATTTGTAATTAATATTTCTTCTTGAAATATTTTCAAATTTATATCTCTTTTGTAAGATACTATTTGATTATTTTTTTCCCAAATTTTGTAATCATTGTAAAATTGTCTATCAGCTCCAGTATCAATGGGTCCATATGTTCTAATTGCATAATCCATTATTGAGAAACTGTTAGTAACTTCATTTTCTGTTTCCTCATTGTTTGCAACTATATGAATGGACGCTAGCTCATTATCTAAAAAACTGTACACAACCGACGCTTCTTTAATTCTGTCTTCAGGACATTCATCTTCAGTGGATGCAACTAATATTCCTAAATTTGAGTCTCCGTCATAATAAATATGGCCATATTCTTCTTGCATTTGAGGTGTAAATTTTCCGCCTATATCTGTAATAAAATTGCATTCTGCAGAAACAAAATTGCTTAATGAAAAAAATAAAATAATAACGAATAAATTTTTTGTAAAAAAACTTTTCATTAATTAATTATAGATAATCATTAAATAAATAAAAAGGTTAATCTTCAGGTAAAATTATAGTACTAATTAAAGGCACAATAAGGCCATCTCCATCCTCATCGCTTAAACCACATGAATAAACTGTATATTCAAAACCAAGTTTTGCTCCTCCGGCTCCAACGCTCCCCGAGGTCTGCCTTATACTGTTACCTGTTACTACGTACCGAACTTTTTCAGCCCTACGAGTAACAAAGTATTCAAAATAGTAATCATCAAGGATTTTTTTCTCCTTATCCAGCTCAGATACACCTACTTTTGTTAATAGTGTATCTCCACCAATATGATCATAAAATTTCTCTCTAAATTTTACAGGTAAATCAGGATCACTAGGATTGGATTTTATCAATTTGGCAAATCTAAATTTTGACTTAGATATGTCCACAAAACTATCAAAACACTTGCTAATATTAGGTAGTATATTTTTTGTTTTAGGATCCATGTCTGTATTGGTGATTAAATTATTCACTGTTGCCTCGTCGGATTCGTCGAATATATTTAAATGTTCGCCATTATCTCTTAAATCTGTTGCAAGGTCATAATCTCCTTTGTATGTGTTTATTACATATTTTTCACCTTCTAATAACCCGGCTTCAGCAACATAAAATGTTTGTTGATAGTTAGCGCTTGCGTTATTTGCTTTATGATCTCCTGAAGAAATTGCTATAAGAGCACCACCAATGAGAGACATTGCAAGAAGAAGTATTATTGAAAGTACCAATGCAAACCCTTCATTGCCACTATAAGAAATTTTTTTAATCATAAAATATTCCGTGTATTTGTAACAACTGTAATAATTTCTCTTAAATGACCATCATCGTCAGCTTCACTAACTGTTCTACCTTTTTTTGTAGTAATTTTTGTTCTATTTGATTTTTTAAATAATTCGCTGGTTGATTTTATAACTAAAGAAGTTTCTACAGTTCTAAGGTTGGTTATATTTGTATTATCTAAAGTAGTGATTATGTTTCCATTTACATCATACGGGATAAACAACATGTCTTGAATATAATCTTGAATTTCTTCAAATTCATAGGAGCCCTCGGCGCTATCAGTAGCCCACTCTTGTAATACATTATCCCAATGTTCAATTTGTTTCATAACAGTGAAACCTTTATCATTATTATATTGACTACATTTATAACTTATTTTTAATCTTTTATATTTATGTGGGACTATAATGCCTAGATCACTATTATCCTCTGTTGCGTCGTCAAGTTCTCTTGCATCATAAATAATACTAATCGAGTCACACGTGTCCGTAGTCTGATTAGTAAAACCAGTGCCTTCAGTTATTTCAATTATTGAAAAATTATCTGTACCTGTTAAAGGTGAAGCTAAGTATTTGTATCCAGCCATCCTTATATCTCTAGAAATTAAACCAACTATATCTCTACCAGATTGACTAATTTTAGCTCTATTTGTAACTTGCTTATGAGATTTGTTTACCATGTTGTAAGTAGAAAACATCGCAAGCATCATTATTGAAGTTATTGTAACTGCGATCAACACTTCGATTAAAGTCATTCCCAAATCTTTTTTGTTTTTACAATTCATTTTGCTTGAAAATATAAGGTACGAGGTTTAGATCTACCTGGCATTTTAATCTCTGCTACACCGATATATATACCCTCAAATTCAGTTGATCTAAATATGTCTGATGTTCCGCAATTTTTTGCTCCAGAATTACAAATTTTAATAACGCTAAGTTTTTTTTCTGAACTATTATTACATTTTAAAAAATCTTTGGATAATCGAATTTTCCAAAAATCTGTTCTGTTGTCATAGGCATTCGTTTTACCTGGATCTTCAATAGCAGTACTTTCGCACGCAGTTGAAAACCAATTACTTTCTGACCTCATAAAATCTACCATTTTTTCACTATTTTTTTCTGTGTCTTTATAAGCAATTAAGTCCTCTGATAGCATATCCGTCAAATAACCTACCTTTGTTCTTTCAGATGAGACATCCGCAGATCTCATAGAATATTGAATCATCTGCATGACCGCTACAAAACCTATACCTACGATTACAGCAGCTACTAAAGCCTCCATTATCGTCATTCCTAACTGTTTAAATTTCTTTTTCTTTATATTGGTTTCCATACTCCACCTTTACTAAGTCTGAATAGTTGAACTACACCAAATCTTGAAAATTTTATAATAAATTTTGTACCCTCTTTATTAGATAAGCCTATTTTATCACCTGCATTTGATTTACATCCAATATTTTTGTCGCAAATAGTTACCCAATTATAAGTAAGTGCACTGCTATCTATTTCTATTTTTTCATTATTATCTAAATTATTTTCAAAGTATTTTCCACCTTTGGAAAAACAAATAGTATTTATACTAGACGCAGGTGCTGCTGATACCTCAGTTCTATTATCTTTATTGTATTCATATTCTGTTATTGTTAAAGAATCCTCAAATGCTGAATTTGTACACTCTAGTTCACCTGAATTGATTTTTTTTCCAAAATCCGATTGTCTAATTCCTTTAAGTGAAACTTTGTTTGCTCCAAATTCAATTCTAACGTATGGGAATTCTCCTCTATTTATTTGAGTTGAAGCGTTAACAAAAATAGATTTAATACCTTCGGCAGTAGCTAAAGATCTTTTAGCAGTTGTAGTACCAGTAAATTGTAAAATCCCTATACCACTAATAACCCCAATTATTGCAAGGACTACAACGATCTCTAATAGTGTAACACCCTTAATGTTCTGCTTTACTTGCTGCTGCATCTATTTTTCCTGAAGCAACTAATTCTTGAATAGATTTGTCCATTGTAATCATTCCTTCTCGAACGGCAGTTTGCATAACACTAGGAATTTGATGAATTTTTGCTTCTCTAATTAAATTTTGTACTGGAGCAGTACATTTCATTATTTCAAATGCACCACATCTACCTTGACCATCTTTAGTTTTAAAAAGTCTCTGTGTTACAACCATTTTAAGTGATGTAGAAATTTGAGCTCTTATTTGTTCTTGTTGATCAGGAGGGAATACATCTATAATTCTATTTATAGTACTTGGAGCTCCACTTGTATGTAATGTACCAAATACTAAGTGTCCGGTTTCAGCAGCAGTTAATGCTAAGCTTATTGTTTCAAGATCCCTCATCTCTCCAACCAAAATAACATCTGGATCTTCTCTTAAAGCAGCTTTCAATGCAGATGAAAATGATAGAGTTTGTTTTCCTACTTCTCTATGAGATACAATACTTTTAACATCAGTATGAATAAATTCTACAGGATCTTCAACAGTAATAATATTTGCATTACGTGTTTTATTAATTTCATTTACAATTGCAGCAAGTGTTGTAGATTTTCCTGAGCCAGTTGGACCTGTTACCAAAACTAAACCTTTATGCATATCTACCACGTCGTATAGTGCTGGAGGCAAACTAAACTGTTCCATGTCAGGTATTTTACTTTCAACTCTTCTACAAACACATGCAGGTCCAGCTATGGTTTTATAAAAATTTGCCCTAAATCTTAAACCTCCTAAGGTCACAGCCGTATCAAGTTCGTGAGTGTCCTCAAATCTTTTTAATTCTATCTCATTACAATTCATCGACAGTAAATCTTTTAGATCTTGGTCTTTTACAACAACTTCTTGTACCTTTATGATTTCACCGGTTTGTCTGTAAGCTAGTGGTGATCCAGTTCGAATATGAAAATCTGAAATTTTTTTGTTATTTTTTGCTAAGTCTTCTAATTTATCAAACATTTTATGAAATTATACTCAATGCTTGCAGTTTTCTATAATAAAAGCACTAAATTCAAATTTTTAAATAGCATAAAATTCGTGTATTAGTTGATTTTATTATAAAATAGATTAATTTCACATTTTAATGAAGAATCCTTTCTCAAACTTACTGGAAAAGTTTAAAAAAAAAGGTGACAGCCCTGCAATTACACCTGAGGGTCAAAAAAAAAAAGAAAATTTTTTAACAAAGTTTATTAAAGAAAGACTAGGCAAATCTTCTGCTGCAAAGGGAGAGGACGTTGTTGGTGTGGATTTAACTGCTAACGAGATAAGATTAGCTCAAATAAGCAGCAATAAGTCAAATCAATGGGTATTGGAAAAATTTTACATTCATAAATTTGATGGGATTCCCGAGGGATCATCTGTCTTAGAAAACCAAGATAAAGTAGCTGACGAATTAAAAGTAGCTCTTCAAAAATCAAAAATATCAACAACTAATGCTGCGATTGCAATTCCAGTTACAAGCGCAATTATAAGAGTTGTTACTAGTCCCCTTATGACTGACGAGGAATTAAACAATGCTGTGAAAACCGATTCTTTATGGGAAAATTTAGTTCAACTGACTGACAATTTGGAAGATTACTCAATATTTCACCAAGTTATTAACAGAAATACAAAAGATAATACAATGGATATCCTCTTCGTTGCATCAAAACTTGCAGATATAAATAGTTACACAGATATAATTAATAAAAGCGGACTTAATGCTGTAATTATAGATGTAAAATGTTTTGCAATAAAATCTGCAGTAGATCAAATAAATCAAATATCGGGAACAATTGAGGATACAAATTTAACCGCTGTCCTAGAGTTTGGATTAGACGAAAACTATGTAATGATATTATATGAAAACAATCCAATAATAACAGATATCTTTATAAGAGGACAAGATAGAAAAACTCTAACAGAGTCTAATAATCAAGAGGAAATGGATGCATTGGTTAGAAGATATATCACTCAAGTTAAACAAGCCATACAAGATTTTGAAACTAAATACGAAAAAAGAATTAGAAATTTAAAAGTAACATCAAATTTACCTAATGTTGAAACTTATTTAGGTAGTTTTAGAAAAAGTTTAGTTAATACTGGTTTCAATTTATTCAATCCATTTGATGGAATTAAAATTCCTGCTCAAAACGAAAACGAACTAAATATAAGTAATAAATCTTTTCTATCAACAGTGGTAGGACTGGCATTTAGAAAATTAGATGTTTTTGGTTACTACAAATTTGTAACAGCCGTAAAAAACATAAATCTTCTTCCAAATAGAGATACAATGATTCAAAAGAAAAGAACCAAAGCGTTTTCAGATTTTGCATTTAAAGGTGCTGTAGCAGCTGTCGGAATAATTTACTTTGTACTATTTGGTTTTTCTTTTTGGCAAATTTCTAGTCTAAACAAAAAAATTGCGGATTTTGATGATGTAGTAAAACAGCACGAAGAAACTCAGGTTATTCTTAAAAAAGTTAAAAATGAACATGCTAAACTAAATACATCTTTAAAATTAAGCAAGTCTCTAAAATCGAATAAAGTAATTAATTTTAGAGTATTAGCTCAAATAGCATCATCAGTACCTAAAAGAGTAAGATTTACAAATTTAGATTACAATGGATCAAATATGGTTGTGATAAAAGGTTTAGCTTTTAGTGATCAAGATATTCTAAAACTAATAAATAATTTAAATGAGAAGAAATTAATTTCTCAAGCATCTTTGGCTAGTATGACTTTACCTACAAGCAAAAATGCAGGAGAAAATAGCCTTAAAGGCTTTACTATAACTTGTATATTGGGGAACGCATAATGGATTTAAAAAACATAACAATGGATGATCTAAAAGAGAAGCTCCAATCTTTTGAGAAAAAAACCTTAATTAAGTTTGGAATCGGGATAGGGGCATTTATTCTTTTTTTAATTATTTACTTTGCAATCATTAGTCCGATGATTGAAAATAGAAAACTTATCTTAGAGGAAAAAAATTTAAAACTACAAGAAATTCAAAATTTCGAGAATGAAATTGTTGCTTTAAAAAAGAAAATAAAAAAACTCGAGCCAATTGTTAAAAAAAATTCACGATTGTTTCATTCAAAATCTGAAGTTGAAGGTTTGTATGATGGTCTGAGCAGATTTGCTTCGGCATATGGTCTAGTAATTGTTAAAATTGAAAAAAAAAAACCAGAGCCAGTTATGAAACGTGGTAAAAAGAAACAAGATAAAAGTAAATTAAAACAAAATATGATTTCATATTATAAAATTCCTGTTAATTACGAAATTAAAGGTAATTTTCTCAACTATATAAAATTTAAAAGGGCTGTCTCGAAGTCAAAAAAAATGTTAAACTTTGAGGAGGAAGAAATTTCATTGCAAAAAGATTTAAATAATACAATCGTTGCAAAAGGAGAGTTAACAGTAGTAGGATTACCAGATGAATTTTTTTAGAATATTATTAATATTATTTTTTCTCGTTTTTGGAAACTCTGTTTTAGCAGATAATCATGACTCTCAAAACCAAGATGAGGAAGTACCATTAAATGATCCTTTCGCGGGTAGTGAAGCTTCGTCAGGCTCTTCAGGTACGTCAATGACTGTTGAGGATCAAGAGGATGAAAACAGTTTATTTAAATTTAAATTAGTTGGGTTAATCTCAGGGAAAGAAAATAGCTATATATCTTTAGTTGATTCTGGTGGAGAAGTTAAAACATTAACTATCGGTCAGTACCTTGGAAAAATAAAATTAATTGATTTAAGATTATCAGAGGCAATTTTTGAAAAAGAAGACAAATCTTACATGATTATAGATTTCAATAATTCTATACGGGAGACTAATGAGTACTAAGATTTTAAAGTTGTTATTTATATTTAGCTTAGCGGCAATTTTAGCTGGTTGTCAGACAATGCAGACTAAAATGCCAAAAAATAAACGTTTTAAACATAATACTCCTTTAATAAAAGACGATATTAAAAAAACAGGACAGGCAGAGATTGCCAAGACTCTTGAAATGGGTCCAAAACCATCTGATGGGGAAAAGGTTATTGGTAAAAGAAAACAAATTTCATCAGAGGCACAAAGAAACTATTTACTTATACCTGACACTTTCCCATTACTTAAACAAAGAATTACTTTAAAATTTAAAAACTTAGATTTTAAAGAAACCATGCTACTTATGGGCAAAGTAGGCGAAATTAATGTTTTAGTTGGTGACGAAGTTGCGGGCGCAATTTCAGCAGAATTAATTGATGTACCCTGGGATAAAGCATTTCAAGCACTTCTTGATATGAAAAATTATGCATCAGATATTGATGTAAGCTCAAATCTTATAAGGGTTCACTCTCCACAAACTTTGACAGCACAAGAAACTTATAAATCTGATAGGGCTCAAGCTGTTAAGAGAAAAGTAGAATTAGAGGATAGTGTTGAACCTATCATTTCTGAAATCTTCAGACTTTATTATATAACACCAACGCAAGCTAAGGCTACACTAGAAGAATTGTTTACCCAAAGAGCGGGGGATGCTTCTTTTGCTTCAATTCAAATCACAGAAGAAACAACAACTAGATCTATAATTGTAAGAGGAAAAGAGAAAGATTTAGATATTGTAGATAAACTAATTAGAGAAATAGATGTTCGAACGAAACAAGTATTAATAGAGGCATTTATTGTTGAGGCTAATTCCGATTTTGAAAGGGAGCTTGGTACTAGGCTAGGTGGCTACTATTCTCGTGAAGGTGAGGTTATTGGAGGTATTCAAGGTGGCAGTGTCACAGGTGCAGCTCCTGGTCAAACTACTCTTGGTGGTTCTTTAACAAATGTTTTTTCCTCTGATTTTAAAGGCAGTCCAACAAGTGGAATCGGTGTTCTAAAACAAACCGGAAGTGGTATTTTAAAAGCAGAGATCATAGCACTTGAACAATTGGGTTTTGGAAAAACAATATCTAACCCAAAAGTATTTACACTTGATAATCAGGCTGCAACAGTTATCCAGGGTGAAGAAATCCCTTATGAAACAGTGCAAGATGGAACAGCCACAACAGAATTTAAAGAAGCAGCTTTAAAACTCGAAGTTACACCAAGTATCATTGGAGATGGAAACGTATTATTAAGTATCCAAGTAAATAACGATACACCAAATAGAGGTGTAGAATCCGAGGAGCCGCCGATAAATAAAATGGAGATTACAACTAAATTATTAGTAGCGGATGGGGATATAGTGGTAATTGGTGGAATAAAAAAGAATGTGAATGCTAACACAAAAAATCAAACACCTGGCATTGGAAACGTACCTGTAATTGGAAACTTATTTAAAGGCACAAGAGATCTTGACGAATTAGACGAACTTTTGGTATTTATTGCTCCAAGGATATTATAATGATCGATATAAGTAGAGAATCTGAAATTAATTTAATAAATATTTTGATTGATCAAGATATTATTTCAGGAAAAGACTTAGCAGATATAAAAAAGATTTCGACTGAACAGCAAAAATCACAGCTTGATGCTGTATTCGAGTTGAAGTTAACTGATGAAGATAAAATTTTAGATCTTCTTGTGAAAGAACAATCTCTACAGACAGTTGATTTAAGTTCCCAAGAAATTACCGATGAGATAAAATCTGTACTGCCTTCAAATTATGTTAAGATGAACTTTATAGCACCATTTAAAATCGAAGGTAAAACTTTACATATAGCAATTTCTGATAGTTCAAAATTAAGTTTAATGAGAAACTTAAAAACAATTACCAAAAAAGATATTGAACTGCATGCTGCAAAAGTTTCTCAAATATCAGATTTTATTCAGAATATTTTAAAAGAAGGAGAAACAACTATTCAATCAATTCAACAAAAAAATAAAGAGAAGGAAAAAATTCAAACATTTGATTATGAAGTTGATGAAAATGCAGAGGTATTAGATGAAAAACCAGAAGAAGATATAGAGGCATTAGAGAACGAATCTGAAGTTATAAAATTTAGTACAGCTGTAGTCGCTGAAGCGATTAAAGCAGGAGTTTCTGATATTCATATTGAGCCTTACAGGTTCTCATCAAGAGTAAGATATAGACTAGACGGTATGCTTCAAGAGCAAGAGCATTTTGCAAAATTTTTACATTCTAATTATGGAGCTGTAGTTACAAGATTTAAAATTATGGGAAAACTAGATATCGCCGAAAGAAGATTACCCCAGGATGGTGCAATCCCATTCAAGATAGATGGTAAGGTAGTCGATCTCCGTCTTTCAATTTTACCAACTGCAAACAATGAAAGAATAGTAATGAGGATTTTAAATAAGGATGCAGGTGATATTAGTCTAGAACAATTAAATTTTGATGAAAATGATCTAAAGAATTTAAGAAGAGCGATACATGGAACACAGGGGCTAATACTGGTTACTGGACCAACAGGTTCTGGAAAAACAACTACTCTTTATAGTATTTTAAAAGAAGTCTCAAAACCTCACTTAAATATTTTAACAGCTGAAGATCCTGTAGAGTATGAATTGGACGGTGTATCTCAAGTACAAATTAAAGACGATATTGGTTTGTCTTTTGGAGCCGCTCTTCGTTCTTTTTTAAGACAAGACCCAGAGATAATTTTAGTAGGTGAGATGAGAGATAAAGAAACAGTAGATATAGGATTAAAAGCTGCTTTAACAGGTCACTTAGTATTTAGTACGTTGCACACAAACGATGCACCAAGTTCAATTACAAGATTACAAAATATGGGTACCCCTGATTATTTAATTTCAGCAGCATGCTCTTTAGTATTGGCACAAAGATTAGCGAGAAAAACTTGTTCAGATTGTAGGGAGCCAGACCCAGACGTTACTCCAAAAGTTTTAGAAGATTTTGGTTTCACCCCTGAACAAGCATCAAGAGCAAAAGTTTTAAGAGGCAAAGGTTGCCCTAAATGTAAAGATTCAGGCTATAAAGGACGAATGGGTATTTATGAAGTACTGAATGTAACTAAACCTATTAAAGAGGCAATTTTAGCAAAAGCAACCACTCCTGAACTAAAGGCAATAGCTCAAAAAGAGGGCTTCAGAACTATGGGTGACATGGGTCGAGAAATGATTTTATC
>CEQT01128347.1_pt1 | contig 17682 bp, 8 predicted proteins | sample 530951 | NCBI WGS metagenome assembly CEQT01 (sample SAMEA2621132, study PRJEB7988) | marine metagenome | biome: marine biome (ENVO:00000447); feature: surface water layer (ENVO:00002042); material: "saline water (ENVO:00002010), including plankton (ENVO:xxxxxxxx)" | depth 5 m
AAAGTAATGGATGAATCTTCTCCCGTTTACGAAAATTTTATGAATAAGATGTCTGCTATGGGTAATAGTAGACCAAAGATAAACAGAACCACCTTTAATATAGGTGCAAATGTTTTGGAGAAGAGGGTTGCGAATAATTCAAGAAAGATTACGATAATTAAAAGCATATTAAAAAATCAGAAGATTGATATTGGAGAGAAATTAACAACACCTGAACCAGACAAGACTACTGAAGTATCAAAAGAATTAGCATCAATAAACTCCACATTAGTAAGCATTGGAAATATTTTATCATCTGATTTTGCAAATCGGATTGCGATAGAAGAGGGACAGAATAAATTATTAAAATCGGAAAAACAAAGAAGAAGACGTTCTCTTGCTGAGAGTGGAATAGAAGCAGTTAAAAACGTTGGTAAAGGTTTTAGTAAAATTACGTCACCTCTTAAGCAAGGAGGAGCAAATATCATGAAAGCACTTTCCTTACTTGGACTAGGTGTTGCGGGAAACATAGCATTTAATCTTTTACAAGATTTTGATTCTGAAAGATTTACAAAAATTTTTGATTCTATTAAGAAGAACTATAAATGGATACTTGGAACAGTTGGAGTTATAGGAGGAATATTTGCAGTAAGTGCAATAATTAAAGCTATCGGAATAATTAAAGCTACATTAGGGATTCTTGCTGCTCCTAAAACTCTTGCTCTTCTTGGAACTATAATGGCAATCATAGCTGCTGAAAAATTAAGACAAAGAATGGATAAAACCATAGATGAGGTCATTGTTCCTGAAATGATGGATAGAAAAGAAAAAATGCAGGGAATACCGTTAACTGACAAACAAAAAGAAGGATTCAAATATATTGGAGACGCAACAAAATTTCAGAATGCTTATACTATTGGAACAGGTGGCATCACTGGTTTTGGTGGACCTGACAAAGCAACAATGGAAGCGTTAAAAAAAGCTGGTCCCTTAATCAATTCAGTTACTTTACCACCAATATATGATAAGTTATACAGAAAAAGAAAACCAACTGTTATTTTACCAGAAACAAATGATGTTAAACATGTAAGTTCAGTTAATATTGGAAATGACTACATGAGAAAAACTCCAAAAATACACGGGATAAGATTATAAACTCATGGCATTACCTCTTTTACCATTTATAGGATCAGCAGTCGGAATCGGCAAAGGTATTGCTTCGGGAATCAAGTCTCTTGGTGCAAAAAAAACAACAAAAAATCAAGAAAAAATAGGTAAAACGGGAAGGGTAGTACCTCAGAAGGGAGTATCAATGGACTTACCTTCTATATCACCAACATACTATGAGAAACCAAAAGATGTAAATACATCCACATCAACAACAGGTGGTGGAACTGTTAAATCAGTTAAGATGACAGCAGAAAATATTAAAAGTCTATTACTTGGTCAGGACAAGTCATTAAAAAAATTAAAATCTGACAATGCTAAACTTGAAAAAGAAAAAATTCAAAGAGAAAAAAGAAGACAAGCAGTTAGTAATTTAAAATCTGGTTTAAAATCAGTTGGTTCAAAGATAACAGCACCAATAAAAGCGATTGGAAAGTTCGAACCTATGTCTGCATTATCATTACTTGCTGTTGGAATTTTGGTTAATAGCATTCAAGGTATAATAGGTGGTATAAGAAATTATTATGATGAGAATGTAAAACCAAAGGTAGATTTCGTAAATGAAAAAGTTAAACAGTTTAATGAATTTGTAAACGGGACAGATTCTGAATTAGATAAAATAGATAAACAAAAAGGAAATCTAGAAAAACAAATTGAGAAACTTAAAAAAGATCTTGATGATGCTGATATAGAAGGAAAGGTGAATAAATTAGAAAAAACTATGGATAAAAGCCAATATGAAAATTTAAATGAAGATCAACTTAGAGATAAATTAATTTCACAAAAAAATAATTTGAGTACATTTGTCAACAATAATAGTAAATCAAATAATGAAAGTTTATCTTTTAGTAAAGTACTAGCAGATAACTCTGAATTGAGTGATTCTCAATTTTTTGATGAAAATATCTCAAAAGAAATAGTATATGTTTATCAAGAACGTATAGTTGAAATGGAAGTTTAGGAGGAAAAATCAATGTCAGGAAGTGCATCAAGAGCATCAATTTTTGAAGTAATGAATATCAAAAATGATAAAAAGCAAGCAAATCTTACTGCTAGAACATTTGAATTTAGTTATTATGAAAGTGTGTATTCACCAGAGATAACTGCTTTTTTACGTTATATTGATTCTTCAGGAGCTCTTAAAGCTGACAAAGAACAAGATATTCAAGAGAGAGAAGGAAGTATCAAATCTTCACTTCCTATTGTAGGAGAGGAGGATCTTGAATTTAGAATTCTAACGAAATCTGGAACATTAGATTTTACAAAAAAACCTTTTCGTGTAAATGGTTCTGCTACGGTGGCAATGGAGTCTCAGAGACAAGCTGTTGATTTAACACTAGTATCACAACCTGCAATTGAAAATGAAGAAATAAAAAATCCAACGATTACCTATAAAGGAAGAATTAGTGATAATGTAAAGAAAATTTTATCTGAATTAAAGATTTCATTTAAAAGTGAAAACATTGATCCTACAAGAAATAGTTATGATTTTATATCAAGATCAAAAGGAGGTTTGGATTTGATTTTAGATCTTTGTCGAAGATCAATTCCAACCAATGGCGATCCTGGGTATTTTTTCTATGAGACTCAAGATGGGCATAAATTTAAAGCAATCGACAATCTCATTTCTCAACCACCAGTAGAAACTTATACTTATACTGGAGCTCTTTCATCAAATACAGATAACGATGAAAATGATTTTAAAATTGTTAAAGCTCCTATTTTTTTAAAAGATCAAAATGTCAAAGAAAGAAAAAAATGGGTGTCTTCTCGTAATATATTTTTTAATCCATATAAACTTAAGGTAGATGAACAATTTTATGTTTTGAAGACAGCAGAGGGAGAGGTAGGAGAAGAAGTTAAAAAAACACTTGGTAAAAAAGTTACAAAAGGACGTGGAACTAAAGGATATAGTACAACAAACTATCATATATTAGATATTGGAAGTTTAGATTATCAAAATTTAACTCCAAATAATGATCCTAGAGAGTGGCAAGCAAAATCTCCAATGAGATATAACCTCCTACATACTCAGATGATGGAAATTCAGGTTCCTTGTAATGTAAGATTGAGTGCTGGAGATGTAATTAAAGTTAAAATGGAAAGGCAGGGTGATGAAAAAGAATTAGGTGGATTTGATGAACATGTGAGTGGGAATTATTTAATTCTTCATTTATGTCATAATTTTGATAATGAAAAATCATTCACTTCAATGACACTTGCTCGTGATACATATGGACTTATTGTTAAGGAAGAAAATAATAATGAACAAACTAAAGAAGACAGTGGTTTAATTTTTAACTAAGGAGAATGTAAATGGATTTTGATGAAGATACAAAAAAATATTCTTTTTTAGGAGAGCATGTAACTTATTGGATAGGAAAGTTAGTTTCTACTAAAAATGGATCTCAAAGAACCTTAATGGGTGGTGGAAGTTGGGGTTATCGATATCGAGTTCGTATGTTAGCAGACTATTCAAATAAAGACACAGTAGAAGATAATGATGTTTTTGTAGCACAGGCTTTAATTCCTCTTACTGCGGGAACAGGTGCTGCTGAAAGATCAGAGAGTATAAATTTATCTCAAGGTGATATGGTCTTAGGAATATTTTTAGGACCTGACAGGACAGCACCTTTTATACTTCATGCCTTTACCAGAGGAACAGAAGTAGAGGATGATGGTAGTAAATTTGGTATTGAATCTGGATTTACTGAAAAAGTAAAACCAGGTTTTCTAGAAGGTCAAGAGTCATCTCAAACCGCAAGTGCAACTTATCCTGAATTGAAGCAAAATGCAAATAAAGGAAATGGAAAGGGAAAAGGTGCTCCTATTAGTCAATTAGGAAAATTAAAGGGTGGATTAGATAAAGAAAATGCTGTTGGTGCTTTTGGTAAGTTATCAGGAAATTCTGGTAATTTAGAAAGAGAAGAAAAGTTAAAAGAGTTGAAGAACAAGGGAGGATCAGTAAATCTATCTGGTTCAACAGCAGAACAGGTAGAACGGGGATCAGTAAATCTATCTGGCATGACAGCAGAACAGGTAAGACAACGTACTGCAGAGTATGAAGGTGTTGATTTATTCCCATAAATATAAAACAGGAGGACATTTTAAAATATGGCTATAAAAAGAGATCAAACACTTGACGAATTAAAAAGAGAATACGAGGCAGCACAATCTGAAGTATCAAAACGACAAGCAGCATATGATGAAAATAGAATTCAAGACAATGCGAGATGGTTGAAGTTTGCAGAGAAAAAATTAGAATTAAAAAAATTAGCATACGAAGATAGACTATCGGGGAGAAATCAAGTTACTGCAACAAGAACGATTATACAAGGAAGTGAAACACAACCAGTTACAAAGAACGTTTCACCACCACCTGAGAATTTAAATGAATTTCAAGAGAAGAGTTTTGTTGAATTAATTCAACTAAATCCAGAGGGATGGTCAGAAGACATTTTTGGACTCAAAGAAAAATATCCAGAGTTAGCTAAAGTACAATCATTCTCTCAGGAGACGATTGATGCCTTTGATGCAGATACTTATGATAATTACAATAGAAAACTTAATACCTTTCAACTCGCAAAAAAACTAGACTTAAAACCATTGTCGGCAACAACAGGATTAACCTATGATACGGCTTCTCCATCGTTAAAAAGTTTTGCGGTCAATGCTGAAACAAGTTTAACTAACTTTTTATCTGCTGCGACTAAATTGGATAATGCCCTCTTTGATTTACCTGGTGAGATTAAAAGCACAGCATCTTTAATTGCAAATGGTGCACAAACATTTGTAGGTCAAATTGGTAATTCATTATCCGATGCGTTGGTAGGTGGTGTTAAAACTGGATTGAGCACAATCGCTACAACTATATTCAGTTCTATCCCACAATATAATATCGCTCTTCGAGTTGTGAAAAAAGCACAGGGTGCTTTAGTTGGACCTGTCGCAAAGGTATTCAAGGGTATGAATTGTCTTGCATCAAAGGTCGTTGATGCTTTACAAGGTGCACTTGAAGATATGTTGACTGCTTTTGTTAAAAATGCACTGAATGCTCCTGCTTGTGCGATACAGCAATTTATTGGTTCTGTACTAACTAAAGTAAATTCTTTGATTGATGGTATTGTCGGACCTTTAACTGGTGGTATTAGTAAAGTTTTAGGACCATTGTTCAAGGTTAGAGACATTTTAGGTGCTGGAATTGATTTAGCAGACAAAATTGGTGATTTCTTTAATTGTGGATCTAAAAGTGAGTCTAAAGAATCAGGAAGTACATACTCTGGAAAAATTGATGGTGCACCACAAAAAGGAAAGAGTCAAGAAGAACAACAAAATATTTTGAACAAAGCAGCATCTGCTGCAAATAATGCTGCTAAAGGAATAAATAAATTTGGTGAAAATATTTCTTCTGGAGCAGAGAAGAAACTAACAAATTTTGAGAAGGAATATGGTGAATGGACTATTTTTGGTTCAAAGGTAAGTGAGGCATCAGATCAGAATATAGGAACTGATTGTTACACTGGAAATGTATTTAAGTGCGGTGCTCCAACTGGTGAAATATTTGGTGGTGATGGAGTTGGTGGTGCAGGAAAAGTTCTTTTCGGTAATTTCATTAATAGACTCGATCCTGACAATTTGTATGGTGAGATACAAAGAACAGCAAGTATCATTGGATTTGAAATCACAGATCCTGGTTCTGGATATACTGAAGAACCAGATATTGCTTTTAATGATAATTGTAATCAGGGTTATGGTGCTTTCGGAAAAGTAATTATTGATAGAAATGTAAACTCACCAACATACGGAGAAATAACAAATGTAATTATAACAAGTGAAGGTGAGAATTATCCAATTGATTTACCAGGAGAGGTGGGTAATGTATTTCTTAAAGAAATTATAGTTGAAGATGGTGGCACTGGATATGAAGATGCATTTATTGAAGATGACTGTATGAATTTACAAGTGGTTGACGGTAAAATCACAGGAGTTGAAATAACTTGTCAAAAACCATATAATTCAATACCAAATATAATTATATCTAATGAGGGCATTGGTGCTGTTCTTCGTCCAATTATGTCATCAACACCAACTAAGTTGGATCAACCAGTTCTACAGTCTGTTGATTGTGTAGGTGCATTCCCAAAACCAGGAGAATATTAGTATGGATAAACAAAATCATAAGGTAAAAAACTTCGGACCTCAATGTTTCATAGAGACTGGATCAGATGAGATGACCTATGCAGGTCGAACAGTATATCTTTTTGCTGGTATTACGAAGGATAAAATAAGAAATAATATGTCTTTTCATGAAACTGGATTGGCAAGATATCATACTGAAAAAGAATTTCAAATAGAAGCTGGTATAAAGTCTAAAGATACTGACAATACCATGAGAACAATAGTTCACAAAGGAAACTATACTGTTAATGCTGACAAGGGTGAAATAAGATTAAAGGGAAAAAATATAATTATTGAAGCTACAAATAATTTAACTCTTGAAGCAGCAAACACTATACAAATTGGATATCCAGAACGAGGAGGCACTCAACAGGTTAGAATTGAAGCAGATAAAGTTCAAGTCAACACAAGGGGTGGTAACATAGGAGATCTTCTTAAAACTAGTAGTTTATTTTCTTCTTTCTCTGGAAGTTTCGTTTCTGGTAGCAGTTTAGCATCTGCTGCAGCAGGAATGTATGGTGGACCAGTTGCGGGTGCTATCGCTAAAAAGTTTTTATAGTAGGTATTTAAATGACTCAACCATACGATACTACGAACGTCAATGATGGAGATTCGATATTTGAAGATGCCTATGTCTATGGAAAACTTTATTATAATTTTGATGAAGATGATATAACGTTTAGAAATGTACATATAAGAGAAAATTTATTTGTTGGTGGAATATCAACCTTCGTTGGTGTAGCGACATTTAAAGATGATATTTTTGTTGATGGAAGATTAAATATAGATTTTCTAACCGTAAGAAAAGATTTTGAGGTTGGAATTGGTGGAACTGTCTTTTCTGCAGATACTACCAGCACAAATGTTGGTATTGGGACGACAGCACCAATACAAAAGTTTCAAGTTGGTGTTGACACTGGCAGTATTGTTGTTAATTCTTATGGAATAGTTGGTGTTGGAACTACAAATCCTGGTATTGGAACTTATTACAATGATCCTTTTGGTGTTAATCAAAGAAATGACACTACGCAAGGACCTTTAAAAGTTGATGCTGATGGTAGTGTTGCGATTAGAAGAAACATTTATGACTCAGCAGGTGCTCCTGGTGCGAATGGAATGTTCCTTAAGAGGAATGAATTTGGTATAAGATGGACAGCAATCACACCAAGTGAAGATCAAACAGGTATTTTAATACAGGATGAAGGTCAGGAGATTCCTCTCACAGGTGTTGCTCAAACCTTCCATACTGTTAATTTTTCTCAAAGAAATAGTTTAGGATTTGGTACTGATACATTAGTTCCTACAGCACAAAATCCCACAGTTGGAACTGGTATAGCGACAATATTTACGAATGATTTATGGGGATATTCTGGTTCTGGAAATAATGCTCCTATCTTTAGAATGACAAATGTTGGAATTCTAAAAAATAGTCCAGGAGCTGCTTTAGATGTAGGTGGAACTTTAAATGTAGATCTTGCTGCGACACTTAATAACACATTAGATGTAGATGGTGCTACGACACTTAATAATACTTTAGATGTAGATGGAGTATCTACATTCAATAATGGAACAGATGCATCAAGCACAACGAGTGCTTCGGTTCAAATCGATGGTGGTGTTGGTATTGTTAAGAAACTTATTGTTGGTGGACAGACAAAAATTGAAGATATAACCAATTCTACCGATAAGGATACAGGAGCACTAATAGTTGAAGGTGGTGTAGGTATAGAAAAAAGATTAAATGTTGGTGGTGCTGTTGACTTTAAGAGCACTTTAAATGTAGATGGAAACGTAACCTTTAATGCTCAATTAGATGTAGATGGTGCTACTACACTCAACAATACACTAGATGTAGATGGTGCTACGACACTTAATAATACTTTAGATGTAGATGGAAATACAACATTTAACAGCACGTTAGATGCATCAAGTACAACAAATGCCTCAGTTCAAATTGATGGTGGTCTTGGTATCGTTAAAAAATTATTTGTTGGTGGTGATACTAAAATTGAATCAACAACAGATAGTGTGAACAAAGATAGTGGTGCTCTTGTAGTTGAAGGTGGTGTAGGTATAGAAAAGAAAGTTAATATTGGTGGACAAACAAAAGTAGAAGATACTACATCTTCACTTGATAAAGATAGTGGAGCTCTTACAGTAGAGGGTGGAGTTGGTATTGAAGAAAATTTGAATGTTGGAAATAACACTAAGTTAATGGGAACTTTAGAATTAGAAAATTCAATTATTGATAAGTTGAATAGTGTTGGTTTTGATGTAACTAAAAGTAAAAATGATTATAGATTATCATCAGTAGGATCAGGTGTATCTTGGAGACCATCTGGTGTTGATACTGAAAATGCAATTTGGGTAACTGTTGATGGTGATGACGCTAATAGTGGATTTTTAGAAGGAGACGCAAAGAGAACTGTTGGTGGTGCTGCTGCTGTTGCAAAAGCGGGAGATACAATTATAATACGATCAGGAACATATGTTGAAAACAATCCAATCGGATTAAGAACTGATGTTTCTGTATCAGGGGAAGATTTAAGATTAGTTACCATTGTTCCACAAAATAGAACAGCAGATGTTTTTCATGTAAGAAGAGGGTGTTTGATACAGAATCTTAATTTCTCTGGTCCGACGAATGATGGAAAGGGTGGAGTATCATATGCTCATACAGATTGTGGTGCAGTCGCTTTTCCACCAACACAAGCAGCGGTTTCAGCAGGTACAGATTTCCAAGCAGCAAGTGGATTTATTCAGTTCGGACCTGCGAATGAAGGACCAAGTGGAAGATGGAGATCTCCTTATGTTAGAAACTGTACTAATTTTATGACCAAAAGTATTGGTATGAAAATTAATGGAGATTTTGCTGACGCTAATTTTACAGGCACAACTAATCTTGGACAGGATTTAAAATCTATGGTGTGTGACTCCTTCACCCAGTATAATGAAAATGGAATTGGAGTGTCATTATCAAATAATGCCTATGCTCAGTTAGTTTCGATCTTTACAATCGCCACTGATATTGGAATATCATGTGTCACTGGTGGACAATGTGATTTGACAAACTCTAACTCATCATTTGGTAATGTTGGACTGAAGGCAGATGGTATTGGAAGAACCGAATTTACAGGGAGAGTATTTAGAAATGTTACTCCTGAAAATGACAGTTTCCCAATTAATGACTGTAAGGATGTTACAGGAGCATTTCGAAAACCTTTTGATGGTCAAGGTTTATTCTTCAAGATAAATTTAGCAGATTATGATGATACTACTGCTATAGGAGTTTTAAACGAACCAATGCAGTTGATAAGATCAATTAAAGTTATCAATGGTGGATTTCCAGGTGATTATAATCCAGCAGCACCTCCAATCATTACAATACCAAATCCATTAGGACCAGAAGCGATTAGACCAGAATTTTCTGCGAACGTAAGTGCAGCAGGAACAATAACCTCTATTGATGTTATTTCAAGTGGAAGAAACTTCTTACCAAATCAATCATTTACAGTCAATATTAGTGGTACAGGAAATGCTCAATTGGAAGTTGACACTGATCCAATTTTGTTCACAGTCAATGTTGCCACAGAACCCACTATTACAGGACTAACAACAGTAACATTTAATGAGTTTGTACCATACAAAGTAAACGCTGGAGTTGATATTGAACTTCGAAGAATTAGTCGAATAATCACGAGTTCTCATTCCTTTGAATATATTGGTGCTGGTACGGATATAAATAAAGCGAACCCCTTCCAAGGTGGAGTTCCTATACCAGAGAATGAAGTTATTGCTATAAACGGAGGGCAAGTTCCATTTACCAGTACCGATCAGAAAGGCAACTTTAAAATTGGTCAAGGTCTAATTGTTGATCAAACAACTTCAACAATTGCTGGTAGAGACTTCAACAGAGCGATTCAAGCACAGTTAACACCATTAATATTAGCATTGAGATAATATGGCAATAGCACCAGTCAATAGGTTTATATCACTCGCAGTTCCTGTGGCACCAGGATTGCAAAAATTGTATGAAGTTCCTACTGGTGCTTCTGCGTTAATTTTGTATGCTCAAGTAGCAAACGTTGGAATCAATACATATCCTAAAACTACTTTTATTCAAAGAAGAGAATCAAGAAGTACAAGATTAACAAGAGATATACGAGTTCTAAAAGATGTTGAAATACCACCAAATGATGCAGTTGTCTTAGTTGATGGTAGATTAGTTTTAGAAAAAACACCAACAACGTTGGATCGCATCTTTATATCTGGAGAGCAGAGTGGAGTTAGTACAATAACGAATGTTGTTTACTGTGAACCTTTAGGAGTTGCGACTGTAACCACGATAGGAGATCACAACTTTTCTTCTGGTGATCAAATCACACTGGGTGGTATCGCATTTACATGTTCAAATAATAATTCAGGTATCACAACTACAATTTTCCCAGATCCTCAGGCATCATATACAATTATTGATGTTAATAATATAAAATCTTTTGTTGTAGAAGTTGGAACTTCGAATGGTATTAATCATTTTTACAATCCAGCAATTCATACATTTGTCAGAGCAGGTGTAAATTCAATAACAAGAACCTCTACAGGAGCAAAGTATACTGCTACTGCTGGATCTTACGATGCTAAAACTGGTGTTCTAGGTCTAACAATTGCAAATCATGGAATGTTAAGTGGAGGCACTTCAAAAAATGTAACTGGTGCAATTTATGATGCCAAATCTGGTATCATGACAGTCACGTCTGCTACTCATGGACTTAGTTCTAGTTCAATTGTCAAATTTGTTGATAATTCATTATCATTTACATGTACTATGGATGGTAATACAGCGACTAAAACATATCCAAGAACAACAGATCCCGTGAGTGGTGTTTTTAAAACTGTTACAATTATTGATCCAAACACTTTTAAGATAGATGTTGGTAAGAGTCCACTTGTCACTTTCACTCCAACCGCAGTTGATTTTGATACATCTTCTGGAATTATGACATGTACGATTGGTGCGAATACATTAAGCACAGGGACAAATGTTAAGTTAGCTAATGGTAGTCTCACATTTACAACAGGTGGTGGAACTGTAACATATCCACAACCTGCGAACACAGGTGCGTATGATACTGCGATTGGTATTACCTCAAATACAACCACAACAATTACATTGAATGTTGGATCAGCAGGTGCGAGTGGAATATATACGTTTACATCAGCAACAAGTGGTGCTGTCATCAGTGGTGGTGATTACGCCCATACATTTGTAAGTGCTACATCTGGAGCTTTGTTAGTTGCCAATGAGTCTATAGGAATCGCAACAAATTCAGTTATATTTACCTGCAGTCAAGATGGAAATAACTCTGAGCATGGATACCCAAGAGTTGGTGATCCAGCACATAATGTTAATTTGCCTATTATTGAAGGCACAACTAACACAATTAATGTTAATGTGGGAATTTCAACACAGGGTGGATTGGTCGCTCCACTACAAATGGAATTTCTAGCGAGTATCCTAGAGAATAGTAATGCCTAAGTATCTAAGCGGGAGAGTAAAAAGAACTCCTCAAAATCGTTTAACAGACGATAGATATCAATATCTTGGATTAGACCAAGCAGAACCTAATATTGGAGATCCACCCACTCCTTCAGGAACTCCAAATATTCCACCTGGACAACAATATCAATTAGTATCTGTTTTATCGAATCCTGGTGAGAGATATTGGATTCCAATTGGTGGTGGTATTATACCTGGTTCGTTATCTGTTTTTGATGAAGGGTCATTGGTAGGAACACTTAGCAGTATCACACAAATGAACTTTGTGGGAATCGCCATAACTGCTAATGCTGTTAATTTAGGTGTTGCTGCAACCGTAACAGTAACACCACCAGGAAATAACGGAAGTGTCTTATTTAAAGATAATATTTTTGATCCAAATGCTAACGCTGGTGTTGGAACGTATCGAGATGATTTTTCAACATCATCAGATTTAGTATTTAATAGCACTGTTGGTATCTTAACTGTTGGAAAAGGATTAGAAGTTGGTGACACTGGATTAAAAGTTGGAGTTGGAGGGACATTTTTAACTGTCGCTGCCAGTACAGGATTAGTTGGCATAGCAACTACTAATCCAACAAGAGAATTGGATATAAATGGTAATATTCGATTAAGAAAAACAATATATGATTCTACTAATGATCCTGGTTCTCAAGGAAATCTTTTAGCAAAAGGCACAACAGGAGTTGAATGGATTAGTAACAATGCTGTACAAACTGGTGCTGGTGGAACAATATATGATGTTCAATACCATAATACTGCTGGATTGGTAGATGGTGCACCAAACTTTGTTTTTCGTTCTGATACTTCGCGTGTTGGTATCGGAAGCACTCAACCTAGAGTATTACTTGATGTTCTTGGAATATCCTCTTTCAGGGGTGGAATATTTATTAATGGTCTAACTGTCACTGGTGTTTCAACTTTTGTAAATCAAATTAAAGCAGATGGTGGAATTGTTGCTAACACTGCAAGAGTTGAAGATTTAACACAGAACCGTGTTGTTTTTGCTGGAGCGTCAGGAGAGTTGATTGATGATTCTAGTTTTAGATACATACCTGCAACTGATACTTTAAATATTCTAAATTTATTCTGCACAGGACAAGCAGTTATTGATGAATTAAAGACAGTTGGTATCACAACTTTAATGAATATTAAGGTAGATACAAATACAATTACAACTAATTCTGGTGCTTTAGTATTAAACGCTGCGAGTGGAGCAGTTCAATCGAACGCAGATATATTCTTAAATACAACCACACAATCAGTTAGTAAAGACACTGGATCACTCACAGTTGATGGTGGTGTAGGTATTGAGAAAAATTTAAATGTCGGACAAAATATAAGTATTGCTGGTATTACAACTCTGGCATCATCTGGTGGAATTACTACCACAGGTGGTGATTTGTATGTAGGACGGGATCTTTACATTGGAAGAGATTTTATAATCGATCAAGTTGATTTCAATAATTTAAATGTTTCTGGTATCGCAACTTTCAGGGGTGATGTTGAATTTTGGACAAATACAGGTGCTGCTAAGTCATCTTATTGGAGTAGCACAGATAACTCTCTTAATTTTGTAAGCGGAGCAAGAGCAAAGTTTGGATCAAATGGTAACTTACAAATTTATCACAATGGATATACAAACGAAAGTTATATTCAGCAGACTGGCGTATCTTCTAATTTCTTTGTAAATGCCAATAAAACTTTATTTTTAAATTCAACAAATGGAAATAGTTGGTTCCGTGGTATTCGAAGTGGTGCTGTAGAATTGTATTATAATTCTTCACCAACTAATAGAAGACTTATGACATCTGGTATTGGAGTCACAGTCATAGGTCAAATAGATGCAGATGATATATCTCTCACAAATAATTTAACAGTAAATGGATCTTCAAATTTTAAAGGAAGTGTAACATTAGGAGATAATGTAGCGGACAATGTTGTATTTAATTCAAAAGTAAATTCAAACATTCTACCAAATAGTGATTCCTCATTTGATTTAGGAAGTGAGACTTTAAGATGGAAAGAAGTATTTGCAGATAACCTTAATGGTGTAAATGTAAATATAGATGATTTGTATGTGACAGGAATCGCAACCTTTAAAAATGATGTTGAATTTTGGGGAAATGCTGGAACCGCTAAGTCAGTTTATTGGGATAAATCTGCTGATGCTCTTAAATTTAATAATGATTCATTAGCTACGTTTGGAAACAATGAAGCATTAAAAATATATTATGGTAATTCTCCATATGATCCAGGTTCGATATATCGACATAGTTACATTCGAGATGCTGGAACAGGAGATCTTGTTATATTATCCAATCAAGTTGCAATAAGAAATGCAGATGAAACTGAAGATATGGCAAGGTTCTACGAGGGTGACCGTGTTGAATTGAGGTATGCTAACAATCTTAGATTCGAAACTACTATTAATGGTGTTAAAATTAGTGGTGGACTTCAAGATAAAGATGGAGACTTAGGATCTCCAGGACAAGTATTAGCTTCAACAGGATCTGAACTTGATTGGGTTGAAATGGCTCCTGGTACTATAACTACAATTGATGTTAAACAGGAAAATTATTGTGGCGTAGATGACACTCCACTCAATCCAATTACGGTGACTCCAACGTCTGCTGGTATATCAACAGTCAGTATTGCGGAGACAAGTAATGCTTATGGTAGAAAATATGTTCAAGATAATGATCCAACTACAACATCAGGTGGTAGTTATGTTGTATGTGATGGTGATATATGGTATGATACAGACGGTGAAAATTCAAGTGGATTTATGCCATCAGGATCCATTATCATGTATAATGGAGATACTGCTCCCTCTGGATGGGTTCTTTGTGATGATTCAGCAGCAGCACAGGCAGCAGGTGCACCAGATTTAAGAGATCGATTCATTGTTGCATCTGGCACTTCATACAATCGAGGGGATACAGGCGGTTCTGCAGATGCAACTCTTGTATCTCACAGTCATACAATTAATAATCACACTCACACATTCAACACAACTAGCAATCCTGGTAATCATAGACACACTGGAGGTACTAAGGTTATTTGGGATGCTGCTGGTGGTCGATATGGTACAGTTAGCACAGGATCTAATGCAACATACCCTGTATCCCGTTTTGACGCTAACGCTGGTGAGGGAGAAGGAGTTGCAGACTATGATTTACACTACACAAGTAATGCAGGTGGTCACACACATAGTGGTACAACTGGTAATCCAAGTAACAGGGGAACCAATAATCAAGGTTCTTCAGCAACTAATGCAAACTTACCACCATACTATGCACTAACTTTCATTATGAAGTTATAAATAATTAATAAAAATATATCATGTCTCTTAAAGTAAGAAAAAATGGATCTTGGGTGCCGATTGGTATAAGTGCGAAAGGAGCCAAGGGAGAGAAAGGTGTTAAAGGAAATAAAGGAAATAAAGGTTTAAAGGGTAACAAAGGTTCCTCAGGTTCTCAGGGTTTTAAAGGTATTAAGGGAAATAAAGGTGAGAAGGGAATTAAAGGTGCAAAGGGTGAAAAGGGAATTAAAGGTGCGAAAGGAATTTCAGGCATTGAAGGTTCTAAGGGTAATAAAGGTAGCAAAGGTCTCAAAGGTAATAAAGGTTTTAAAGGATTAAAAGGTGAGAAAGGATTTGTAGGTGAAAAGGGTGATAAAGGATTAAAAGGTAATAAGGGTGAAAAAGGTCTCAAAGGTATCAAAGGTCAAAAGGGAGAACTTGGTAATGTAGGATCTCAAGGTATCAAAGGAAATAAAGGTTTAAAAGGTAATAAAGGTTTTAAAGGATTAAAAGGTGAGAAAGGAATTTCAGGAATTGAAGGTTCAAAAGGTAACAAAGGTAATAAAGGTCTAAAAGGTAACAAAGGTGCTAAAGGTGCTAAAGGTCTTGATGGAACAGGTGTTGATGGTTCAAAAGGTAATAAGGGAAATAAAGGACCAAAAGGTAACAAAGGACTAAAAGGTAGAAAAGGTCTTGATGGAACAGGTGTTGATGGTTCAAAAGGTAGTAAGGGAAATAGAGGACTAAAAGGTAATAAAGGACTAAAAGGTAGAAAAGGTCTTGATGGAATTGGTATTGAAGGTTCAAAAGGTAATAAAGGTAATAAAGGTCTAAAAGGTGATAAAGGTAAAAAGGGAGAAGTTGGTAATATAGGATCTGAAGGTATCAAGGGAAATAAAGGAAATAAAGGTGTTAAAGGAAATAAAGGTTTTAAAGGTGATGTTTTAGCGAAAGGAGCAAAAGGTGATAAAGGGAGAAGAGGTAATAAAGGTAATAAAGGTAATAAAGGTAAAAGTGGAGATGAAGGTAATAAAGGAATAAAAGGAAACAAAGGTCTCAAAGGAAATAAGGGACGACCTGGTATTGAAGGAGCAGGTGGACTTAAAGGTGAGAAAGGAAATCGTGGACTAAAAGGTAATTCAGGTAGCAAGGGGGAAGTTGGTGGAACTCCAATAGGTCAGATAATTGCATGGTCAGGAAGTGCAACTGCTCTTCCTCAGGGTTTTTTCTTATGCGATGGATCACTTAAGAATAGAAATTCATATTCTGCTTTGTTTAATGTTATAGGATATACACATGGTGGAAGTGGAAATAGCTTTAGATTGCCTGATTTAAGAAATAGATTTGTTATTGGTGCTGGTGGTAGTTACAATGTTGCTGACACAGGTGGTAGTGCAAACGCAATTCTTGTATCTCACAGTCACACTGTGAATAGTCACACTCATGGCACTGGATCATATTCAACAGCAGGTGCTGGTACTCACAATCATAGTTTTACTAATCAAACAGGAGCTCGTGGTCCACAATTCATCGCCTTCAGTAGAGAGGATTTAAATCCTCCAGCACCAACTGATGGTTCAGGATATAGATCTGGAGGAAATGCAAATGATAAAATAATGGAAATACAGAGTGTACCTAATCACACTCACTCAATTAGCGGTTCTTCAGGAGCTTCAAGTCCATCAACTAATTCTCAGGGTTCATCAGGTACTAACGCAAACTTACCACCATATTATGCTCTTGCTTATATAATACAGTATTCTCAAGGTGGTGATGTCGCAAAAGGTGAGAAAGGAGATCGTGGTCAAAAAGGTGATGCAGGTGTCGCTACAAAAGGTGAGAAAGGACAGCAAGGTAGTTCTGTAAAAGGTAGTAAGGGATCAAATATAGGTGGTAGTTTAGATTATGCTCATTTCAGAAAATCTGGATCTGTTTCAATGATTGAGGATATAAATGCTGATATATCTTCACCAGTTCCAATCAAATTTGATGTAGAAACATTCAAGGGAAATGTTTTCGGTCATAGTAATACTAATAATCCTGAAAGAGTATCGGTTCTTGGTAATGGTATTTACAACATAACTGCTAATATTGGTATAGAAAGTTATCAGGAGTATGGTGATAGACCTTCTATTGCGTTGTATAAAAATGGAAATCTCATTCTTTCTACTGTCCACAATTCATCACGTTCAGCTCTTCAGGGTTTAGATGGTTATGTAGTTGATAGAAGATTTGACACACTCAAAATTGTTCATACTTTAGAATTAGTTAGTGGCGATTATATTGAAATTCGTGGTTTTAGAAAATATGCCCGTATCACAGATGGTACTCAACAGATACGAACAAATGTATATGAATGTGAACTTGTCATGACCAGATCCTCAGGTGCTGTGGCAACCTCAGGAAGTCAAGGTGTTCAAGGAGTTCAAGGAGCTCAAGGAGAAAAAGGTAATAAAGGAAATGTTGGACCTTCTGGTTCAGGTGGAACGCCCGTTGG
>CEQT01014704.1_pt1 | contig 17666 bp, 12 predicted proteins | sample 530951 | NCBI WGS metagenome assembly CEQT01 (sample SAMEA2621132, study PRJEB7988) | marine metagenome | biome: marine biome (ENVO:00000447); feature: surface water layer (ENVO:00002042); material: "saline water (ENVO:00002010), including plankton (ENVO:xxxxxxxx)" | depth 5 m
GTTCCATAACAGTAAGCAATTCGACAAGTTCAGGATTCGCTTCTGTTGGTGTAAACGTCGTTGGAACAACTGATGAAATCACACTAGACGGAACATCTGTTTCAGGATACGGAACTGCAATCGAGCAGTTTGGCGGTTCTATGACCCTTATGGGTGACGCACTACTGTCAGGCGGCGAATATGCAGCCTATGCAGAAGACACAGATGTTGTAGTAGATGGTGCATCACTTATTGCAGATACAACAGGATCTGCAATGTATGTAACCGGAACATCGAGCTTCGATGCTACTGACATGGACACATCTGGACAGTATGGTCTAAACATAGACGCTGTTGACTTCCGCTGGAATGGCGGCGACTCTGACGCAACGACATCTCTGCTAGCAGATGGTGGCGCTGAAGGATCAGTCGAGAATGTCACATGGGCAGACTCTACTACACAGATACACGCTGGTTCCTACACCACAGTGACATCAGTTGGTAACACAGTTGATGCTTCGAAGTTGGTTATAGACGCAACTGCTGTTGTCCACGAAGGTAACTTGTTGGACCTAGACGTAACCCACAAGGGTGGTTCTGCAACTGACATCGGATTGTTGATTCAATCAACAGACGGTGCTCAAGCAGCATATGTCTCACCAGCTTACAGAGCACCATTCATGACCGCTGACGGCGATCTAGACGAGTGGTATGGTAACGTAAAGAACCCATCTGACGATGCAATGCCAGGTGTAATGTCAAGTGATGACGCAGGAGAAGACTTCCTAGCTACATGGGACGCTAACAACCTATACCTAGCACTGACTGGTGTTGACATGGGATCTGCTGACTTGCAGATTTACATCGATTCCAGCACAGGTGGAGACACCACTGGTGACAGTTGGTATGTCTCTCACTCTCTGCCATTCGCAGCAGACTATGTCTTCTGGGCAGAGGATGGAAGCAGCTCACAGAACTCTGGTTTGAAGGTGAACGGATTCACTGGATGGTCCGATGTGACAAACTCCTGTTCGGGATTGTCATCATACATTGGCCACTCTAGCGATACTGACACTGAAATTGCAATTCCATGGAATTGTATCGGTGAGCCAAGCAGCACAGTTAGAATGATTGTAATCGTTCAGGATGAATCGACAGGAGCTATTCAGTCGGTCCACCCAGATCAGACAGTTGCAACTGGTTCAGTAGGACAAACTTTCACTGACGAGCTAACTCTGCTTATGGGACACGGCGACCTAGCTGAAGGCGATGACTTGCGAAACCACCTGCTAATCTATCGAAGTTATGTTGGATCCAACACTCCAAGCGATGCAAAGACCTACGACATATCAGTCAAGGTTGATGCACCGTGTGCTGAGGATTGGGGAACAATAACTTCAGTCGATATGAGCACAAACGTCGCTGAGTCAATTGACATCAAGCGTGCTTGCCCAGTTATTCAGAACTTGGTAGACATCACAGTCAACGAAGACAGTGGTGCTTACACTTTGACACTGACTGACAAGGCAGATGATGTCCAAGATGAGGAGAACACCTTGACATGGACTGTCGCTGATGACACAGACCCGTCATTGAGCCCAACAATGCTACTGGACAGCGGTCTATCTAGCCAGACAATGACCATTACACCAGATAACGATCAATTCGGTTCGTATGTGTTCCACTTCGGTGTTGAAGACAGCCACGGATTGACAGACAGTGCTACAATAACATTCAATGTTCTGAATGTTAACGATGCACCGATTATCTGTAACACAGAGCGCACAGACTGTATGCCAGTCTTTGCAGATGATGGTGATGGAAACTTGAACGTCCTGGATGAAGGATTCGGAAGTGTCAGCAAGGTCCTAGGATCTGCCGCTAACGCAACCGGTTCCTATGTAATCGACATGGCAAGCAACGACATGGCTAACGAGCAACCTCAGGTTTACACATGGGGTGCATCAATCAAGTCAGAGGATGTATCAGTAGAACCATACTGGGTCCAGAAGAAGTATAACAGCGTTGCAGCAATGTTCGCTGAAGCTGGAGATGCAGTTACTGCACTTGGTGGATTCCAAGACATTGCAATGACTGGAGACCCATCAAGCATATCGCCTAACGGAACATATGTTCTACCAACTCTGAACGATGTTGGTCTGCTAACATACCTGCTTGCACAGAACGGCTGTGGATCTGTCTGGTATCAAGAATACATGGACTCAAGCGGTAACAAGGTTACAGCAGTTCGCTCTGATGACGGATGTGACAGCACAATCGATGCTAACGCAAAGGTTTACCAGAGTCTGAACTACACATTATTCTGGCAAGAAGCATTCGGAATTGATGTTACATCATTCGACACAACATGGGACGAAATATTCCCTAACGGATATACAACAACCGGTGGATATGATCCATGTCCAGCGTTTACTGTAACCGTTGTGAACAATGAGTTGACAATCACTGAGAATGCAGCCAATGAGCTTGGTGGCGAGTGTACTATCGTCCTAACTCTGAAAGATGATGGTGGATACTGTCAAAACACATACCTAGGAAGAACTGCGGATGTTAGAGCAGCTTGTGTTGGATACACATGGCTAATCAACTACCCATACCAGGTCGCTCCAGGTGTGACAGTTGCTGTTACTGGATGTTACAACCTCTACACAAACAGATTGATACCTGAATTCCTAGCGGATGGAACACCAACTGGATACACAGAGGATGTATGTCTAGGCTATGAGTGGCTAGATGAGAACGTCGATGCACAAAACTTCGAAGTTAACTTCTCAGTCACTCCAGTGAACGACGCTCCTGAGGTCCTTGAGTGGGATCGCCAGGCAGGTGTTGTAATATCTGATGGCAACGGAGATGTTCCGAACTTCCCATGGAAGATTACTCTGACAGAAGATGACCAGAATGTTGACAACTTGACCTACGATCTGTCTGCTATGAAGCACGACAATGACCATGAGGACAATGACCTTGTCTGGACAATTGTCAAGACTGACACATGTAACTATGAGGATTACTTCGCTGCTACCATCAATGGTGACGATATATCATTCGACCTAATCAAGGACGCAACAACAAATGCTCCTGAGTGGGAAGTTGATTATCTGAACAACGGTGGTATCCATCAGAAGAACCCGCTATCCGGTGAATTCTGTCCGATAACCTTGGAACTACATGACACTGCAACAGCGCCAAGTTACATACCGAACTACGATATGCCAACTGCTAACTATCAGCAAGGTGAAGACAGTGTTACACTGTATGTCCGTGTTGACAACGTCGCAGAGAATGTGCCAGACTACTACCTAGACTCTGAGCTTGGCTTCAACTACAATGAAGTCACCAACATCATGCCGAAGACATTTGTTCCAACAACTGTAACAATTGGACACGGTGGCGATGAAGGTCCATACAACTACGACCACATGCTAGAGGTTACTTTCCACAGTAACGGATACAACAGCGATGACCCAACAGGTGACGAATACGTCACTCTAGGAACACAATATGTTGTCCCACCTGCTTACGGAGAGACACTCGAAGTTACTGACTTCGTATACATAACCTCCACAAGCAACAAGATTTGGGTCGAGGTTGATGTATTGACATGTGTTGACGAGGCTTGTGACATGACCGCAACTCCAGAAGATCGCTTCTTCGGATATGCGTTCCCACACGCACACGCATGTATCGACAGTAACGGAGAGCAAGGAGAAGCATGGAGTTGTCCTGGTGAGTCTGGTTCATCCAGTGTTGATGAAGATGGTAACCCATCAGCAATCACACTAGAGAACAAGCGAAGACCAATGCTAGAAGACCAAGATTGGTGTAACAACTTGATGAGCACCGATGACAACGGAACAGACTGTGCACAACCACGCACATTCGGTAAGACTACCGAAGCGTCTGGACAAAACCTACCAACTGTTGTTAGATTGATTGGAACAGCTGACGTCCCATCGTTCGCACCAACAATCATAGCAATAAGTGCAGCAGGACTGTTCGTCAGCGCTTTGGTTCTACAAAGCCGCAGAGAGGAAGAAGAGCAATCTCTAGAAGAGATGACTCTTGACTCTGATGAGCAAGCGGTGAGCCCAGTAATTGCAACTATCCTAATGGTTGCGATCACTGTGGTTCTGTCCGGTGTAATTTACGTCTGGGCATCGAGTCTAGCTGACACATCTGCAAAGGGTGTGCCAAGGATGACTTTCGATGTTGATTCGTCCGCTATTACCGATGGTAGTGAAGCGTTCCACCGAATCACGGTAACTGGAAGCCAAGTTGAACTAGCGACACAGGCAATTGTAGTAACTATGGAATACTCTGATGTTAATGGAGACACTATTAGCAACAAGTATAACCTAGCAGATACGACAGTATATGGATTCTATCCAGGTAACTCTGACAGTCTAGTGACATTCACTGACGCTGTTGGAAGCGAGGGTGGAGCTGTGAAGTCAAGCTTTGATACTGGAGATACAATCTATATCAGTGCAGTTGACGAAGACGGAAATGTTCTCAGCAACATATACGTGTCAATAAGCTACGTGCCACCTTCTGGCTCTGGATCTGTTCTAAGAACCTGGTCCAGCCTGTGATACGGTAGAAAGTAGAGATTAACTCCCCGACCTAGGGGAGTTAATCTCTCTAACTGGTTAAGAAAATACCCGTCTTAAGACGGGGGACGCCCCACAAAGGAGAGTGGCTCCAAGAGGAATACTTGGAGCCACTCACCTCTGTACAACCTTCTTTCCTTATTCTAATAACTCCAATATAGTTAGTCATGTCCCATTGAATTTGGGGATAACATGGAGATGCCGCTTTGCGTTGCTTTCGACTGTGACGGTGTTTTAGCAGATTCTATTTCTTCATGGAAAACAATCCATGACCACTTTGGTACTGATTCCAAAGATATGTTACAGCAATTCATGGCTGGTAAAATGACGGATGCCGAATTTATGGCCGCTGATATTGCGCTTTGGAAGGAAGTCTCTCCCAAGATACACAGGGATGATATTTTCAGAGCCTTTTCGGGTTGTAAACTAATGAAAGGTGCAAAAGAAATAGTAGCCGACCTGAAAGCTGCCGGAGTGCATGTAGCAATAGTCTCTGCTGGTGTTGATATTTATGTTCAGTCCATTGCGGCGATGGTTAAAGCTGATGATTGGATTGCTAATGGATTTGAGTTCGATGATGATGGTTGGCTATTGGACGAGGGAGTAGTCAGAGTACCTTCGATGGAGAAATATACATCAATTCACAAATTGTTAGGAATATTGGAATGCCCGCCTGAAAGGCTGGTGTGCGTTGGCGATTCTAGTATGGATTTGTCCATGTATGTTGATGGTTCAACATTTATCGGATTCAACCCACAAAGAGATAGCGCAAAGAAGGCATTCGCTGATGCTGGAATACCAGTTGTTAACTCAAATGATCTAGCTGACTTACGCCCGTATCTAGGTCTGTAAATCGCTAGTCAAATCAGAGATGATGTTCGATATTTTGGTGGTGGGCCCGGTGGGAATCGAACCCACGATCGCCTCGGTGTAAGCGAGGTGTCATAACCGCTAGACCACGGGCCCAACCAGACGCACTTGTCACCTCTTTTTGAATGACACCCCTCTAACTTCAAGAAGTATGGGCTATCACAGCGGTATAATGGATGAGGAAATACAAGCCCTGGCAGCTCGTCTTGTGCGCAGACTGAAAGGAGTAAATGCAGTCATAACAGTCGCTGAGTCTTGTACGGGCGGGTTACTGACTAGTACTTTGACAGATATCTCAGGAGCGAGCGACTGGTTTGGTCAAAGTTGGGTTTGCTATTCGTATGAATCCAAAATTAAAGAGTTGAACGTTCAACAGGATTTACTAGAGTCAAAAGGGGCAGTAAACGCTACTGTTGCCATACAGATGGCAGAGGGTGCACGAGAAAGGTCTGGTGCTGACTTGGCAATTTCCATCACCGGAATTGCAGGCCCAGTTGCTCCAAATTCAAAGAAACCTGTTGGATTAGTATATGTCGGAATTGCATCAGCTCACTGGGCAAACGCTGAGTCTGTTCAGATGGGTGGAACTAGATTGGAGAATAAGATTTCATTCGTTCACTTTGCTTTGAAAACTGCAATCGATTGCTGGGATAAAGCGAAAGTAAGGCAAGAAGATGCAATCGCTCAAAGAGAAAAAGCAGCGGCTGAGGCTGCTGTTCAAATGGCTAAATCTGAAGCGGAGAAGGCTAAACGTGCAGCTGAGGCAACAGCAGGCGCTCCTTGGCAGGATGAATCTTGGCAAGATCCTGGAGAATCTATTGGTGATGATGAGGATGTTGAGTGGAAGAAAGATTGATTTTGAATATTGATTCGATTTTCCGAACACCTCAAGAACATCCGATTATGTTGGCCTGTATATGGCGGCGAGTAGAGCCCAGATAATGCAGCAGTTGCGTGCTGCTGGGATTCCTCTTGCACCAAAATCATTAGTTGATTTTCTACTCACCCATGAAAACCCACAATCTCATATTGATATGATTCGTAAAGAGGGAAAGAATGTTTTTACTCAGAAAGTTCCTGCTCTTACAAGTAGTCCAGGTAGAGTAATCGCACCAATCGTGGAACCGAAAACAGAAGATATCTCCATGCGCAACAATATGCCGGATTGGAGAAGAGAAGACTTCCCAATGGATGCAGTAGATGCAATTGTAAATGTCGAAGTTCATTATGATATAACTGGTAATAGCATTACAGAAGGGAAAATGGGTGACATAAATGATGCTTTTAATGACCGATTGGAAAGATTGCGGAAATTGATTATAGCAAACTCTCGACTTCCTCGTAGACCTTTAGAGATTGCTCGATTACAGGCAGAAAGAAGTCGTTTCCAGGGTAGAGAAAATGTGGCGGTAGCAATAGGTCTAGTGAACGATCCCAGACACACCAAGAATGGACACCTTATGTTCTCATTAGAGGATTCAAGCGGAGAAATGAATTGTTTGTTGATGAATCGAAAAGGAGAGGACAGGATAATCGAGCATTCAAGGATAGTCGAGTCAGGCTTAATGCCTGATGATGTAGTTGGAGTCTCAGGTAGTTTCTCACAAGATGGTGGTATGTTCTATATCGATGACTTACATTTCCCGATGCATGATAGGCACGAAAAGAAGTTCGCTGAACAAGCTGTATCGGTTGCCTTCCTTTCAGACGTACACCTAGGAAGCAAAACCTTCCTAGAAGCTCAGTGGCACAAAATGGTACGTTGGTTTAACACAGACCCACTTGCTCGAACAATCAAATATCTTGTTTTATCAGGGGACTGTGTGGATGGGGTTGGAATATATCCTGGACAAGATAAGGAACTCTTGATCAAAGATTTTTACAAGCAATATTCTAGTTTTGCCGAATTAGTTGAACTTCTGCCAGACTGGGTTGAATGTATTATGCTACCTGGAAACCATGATGCTGTTCGCCCAGCGGAACCCCAGCCCACCTTAGAGCCAGAGATACAACAGGATTACAACTCAACTATGTTTGTTGGAAATCCTTGTGATTTCAGTTTAGACGGTGTTAGAATACTCTCATATCATGGAAAGTCGATTGACGATTTCGTGGCCGGTTTACGAAATGTGACCTACAAAGATCCGGTTGAAGCGATGCGCCAGATGCTCAGGAGAAGACACTTAGCACCTCAATGGGGAGGAAAAACCCCACTTTCTCCAGAACCTGAGGATGGCTTAGTTATCAGAGAGGTTCCTGACATATTTGTAACAGGACACGTGCACGGACATGCTTGTGTTGACTTTAGAGGTACTACTCTAATCCAATCATCAACATGGCAGGACCAGACATCATACCAGAGAATGCTAGGTTTCCAACCTAAGCCATGTATGTTAACAGTAGTGAATTTAGGAACCCACAAAACAATCTCTATACCATTCGCTTGATTACCAAATATGGTCTTCAAGTTCACCAGAAGTTGCTACTTTTGTTATACCCGTAATTCCATTATCGCTATCCACCAACAGAAGATGAATCGCTCTGTTATGAACTCCAGAAATGAACTCTTTACCTCTGTGGTCTACCCCAATCAAAGTCCCGTCCAATTCTGCGAACATCCAAGCAGATGTTGCTTTGACAAGGTCATCACGCCTAATTAACAACCAACGCAGACCCTTCATCTCACTGCGTAAGTCGCCTTTGATATCATGGAACCATCTGGAATACATAATCACACCTTAAAACGTAATAATGCAACAGCACCACCAATTCCAGATAACTGTTCACCTGCATCATGATCGGTTGAGCATTGAACTAGGGTTGCTCCTATCTCAGATAAGCCTTTGATTATTGATTCCCATTCTTCTGACCTTACAAGATCTGCCGTTATTAGAAGTGTTTCAATAGCACCTTCCTCGAGTGATTTTTGTATCATATTTTTCCCGTAAGAAACCGCTCCATTGGTGGATATTCTCTTCCATGCTTCATCAATCATAGCAGTCTCCTTAACAACAGCGTGCTCGGATAGAATATCGCCTGCTAGTCCCTCAGATATCACCTCGTTAGCAGCACTTCTACCTCCCATGCTTGTCGGGATTATTTTCTTAATTCCTTCAATAAGTGGTGCTAGTTTTTCTCTGGCATGACCTGGTCCACAAATTACGATGGGCGTTCCTTCTTGAATGAATTCATTTGCCTCTCTTGATACTTTTTCAAAGAATGAATTCGAAGCACTTTCACTAATCTTCGAACCAGTATATTTCCCTCCACCGCGCAATGTCCACGTAGATACCTCTCTGATACCTCTACCAGTAATCTCAAACAAGATACACTCGTCATTTTCAACGACCATAATAACAACTCTAGCCTTTCCACTAGCTTCACAAGCAAGTCTAATCAGGTCTTTGTCAAAATCAGGAAATCCTTTTTCAGATGTCAGTTCAATTTCGTCACGAACCTCTATTACATGCGTATGGTGAGAGCCAAGGTCAAACTTTGCTTCTTCAATGGTTCCATGAACTCTTAGGTTATCAGAGAACGTGTGAAATTCATTAGAAAGGATTGACAGTTTGATCCACATTTTTTTTCTCTCAGCGGATTTTGCTCTACCACCTTCCTGGCCAGCTGTGGTTTGGTCTCTTCTTTCACCAAGCATTCCGATACTGCGACCTTTAGTACACAGTCTTGCAAGTGTCCACAGGTCATCTTGATAATCGATTCTAAGTTTGAAGAATCCAAAATCGCTTTTGATGACCTGCATTACACCTCACCCGAATACTCCGAGGAGGTTCCCATCTTCATCCATATCCATATCTGAGGCAGCAGGTCTCTTTGGCAGACCCGGCATAGTCATAATTTCTCCAAGCACGGCAACAACGAATCCAGCTCCTGAATTTAGTCTAAATTCACGAATAGGTATCTCAAAATTAGAAGGTGCTCCAAGTAGGTTAGGATCGTGGCTAAACGAGTATTGTGTCTTTGCCATACAAACAGGCAATTCTCCGTATCCCCATGATTTGAGCTGCTCTAACTGTCTGCCAGCTTTGGCGAGGATATTGATTCCGTCCGCACCATATATCCTTGTGGCAACACGCAACGCCTTTTCCTCAATCGGTGTATCGTTGTTGAATAGTGGTGTGAATGGCCTTCCTGCTGCAATGTGATCTTGGCAAGCTGATACTACTGCCTTAGCCAATTCCTTGCCACCCGCTCCTCCTTTAGCGTGGACTTCTGTTAGGCAGACGCTTGATGCACCTGAATTTCTCGCACACTTGGTTAAAGCCTCTAGCTCAGCATCTGTATCACTTGCGAAGCGATTCACTGAAACCACTACTGGCATCCCAAACTGAAGCATATTCTTGATATGGCGATTTAGATTTGTTTCAGCTCCAGCTGTTACAGCACCAACATCCTCCTTCTCAATTTCTTTCTTTGAAGGTCTTCTAGAAGCTTTGTCTCCAAATGCACCTCCATGCAACTTCATTGAGCGAACCGTTACATTCATGACGACACAATCTGGGGATTTACCCGAATTTGCAGCTTTGATATGCATGAATTTTTCAGCGCCCATATCCGAGCCAAACCCTGCTTCTGTAACTACGTAGTCTGCTGCACCAAGTGCTAATTTGTCCGCTATGATTGAAGAATTTCCATGAGCTATATTCGCAAATGGTCCTCCATGTATGAAAGCAGGATTACCCTCTAATGTTTGAACTAGGTTGGGTAAAAATGCATCTCTTAGTAGCAAGGACATGGCACCTGCGGCTTCTATGTCATCTGCTTTCACCGGATTTCCAGACAAGCTTTGACCAACAACAATATCTCCTAGTCGTTTTCTCAGGTCCGCATAATCTGATGCAAGAACTAAGATTGCCATCACTTCGCTTGCAGCTGTAATATCGAACCTGTCTTCTCTAACAAGACCATTTGCAGGACCACCGAGTCCAACTGTGATGTTTCTGAGTGTTCTATCATTTAGGTCGATTACTCTAGGCCAAATTATTCTGGTGGGATCTATGTTTTTCTTATTCCCGTGCTTTAGATGATTATCTATCATCGATGAAAGAAGGTTGTGAGCACTTGTAACAGCATGTAAGTCACCAGTGAAGTGTAGGTTGATATCTTCCATTGGCAAGACTTGAGATAAACCTCCTCCAGCAGCACCTCCCTTAATTCCAAAAACTGGACCCATCGATGGTTCACGAATAACACATGTAGCTCGCTTTCCAATTTGATTTAGAGCCTGAGTTAGACCAATTGTTGTGACCGTTTTACCTTCACCAAACGGAGTGGGGTTTACACTGGTAACCAAAATTAGAGATCCTTGAGGTTTTGATAGCCTACCTTTGAGCGCATCCCACTTAATCTTAGCTTTACCGCTACCCATTGGCATGATTTCATTTTCACCGATTCCAAGTTTCCATGCTATTGCTGTAATGTCTTCCATTTCAGCTTCTCTGGCAATCTCTAGGTCACTCTGCATGCGGCCATCCTAGATTGGGGGGTTATAGAAATCACGGTCCCTATAGGGACCGATTAGATGGATTTCATTCCTCTTTCATACTTCCCAAGTAGTCTGGCAGGTCAACTCCCGCCATCTTAGCAACATCGTGCACAGGTGGTAGAGAGTGGATTAAGCTGGATACGAAGTTAGCAGTAGAGCCTTCTCCGTTTCCAGAGCCAGCGGAATCCCAAACTGTAATCTTGTCAATCTTCAGGTTAGAAATTGCTTCGACTTGTCTTGCAACTATCTGCTCGATCTTCTCAACCATTAGCAATGTTGCAGCAGCCTTAGCATCCCCACCTGCGCTGGCAACTAGGCTAGAATAACCGGCCGCCTTTGCTTCTAGAACAGCTTGGACACCTTCCGCTTCAGCACGATACTTTGCAAGCACAGCATCTGCTTCACCACTTGCGACACGGCGTTGGCGCTCAGCTTCAGCTTCAGCAGCAATCTCGATCTGTGTCTTAGCGATTTCTTCACGGACAATTTCTTCAGCCTTCAGTCTCTCTTGTTCAAGCATATACTGAGCCTTCTGGACTTCCATTTCAGCCGTTCTTCGAGCAACTTCTGCTCTCTGCATTGCTTCGGCTTCTTTTTCTGCCAGGTTTGCGTTGTAGTCTGCAATATTTGCTTTGGAGGTGTTTTCTCCTCCAATTGCATCTGCTTCAAGAATAGCAACTTCTTTTCTTCTATCTGCATCAGCAGCCTTCTTTCCTTTCTCAGCGTTAGCTTCATTTTCAGCAACTTGAATGTCTCTGTCTGCGTATGCAGCAGCTTGTCCGATAGCACCATCTCTGTCAGCATCTGCAACGTCCTTCTTTGCTGCGTTTACTGCACCAGCAGCAGCCTTCTTTCCAATGCTCTCGATATATTCAGAGTCGTCTGTGATATCAGTGATGTTAACGTTGATTAGGTTAAGACCAATCTTGTTCAATTCATGCCCTACGTTATCTCTGATTTGCTCTAGGAACAAATCACGTTCTTTGTTGATCTGCTCGATAGTAAGAGAAGCAACTGTAAGCCTTAGCTGACCGAAGATAATCTCAGAAGCCATGGATTCAATTTCTGGTGGTTTGAGATGTAGAAGACGCTCGGCAGCGTTGTTCATTATTAGAGGGTCTGTGCTTATACCCACTGTGAAAGTGGATGGCACGTTAATTCTGATGTTTTGAATAGACAGTGCGTTTGTTAGAGGTATGTTGATTGTCATAGGGATCAAACTCAACTTCTTCCAGTCCTGTATCAGCGGCCAGACAAGGGTTGCACCACCATGGATACACTTCGATGCCTTTCCTCCACCTACTCGTCCATATACGACGAGGATTTCGTCAGATGCACACCGCTTGTATCTAGTGACAAGTAGTATTATTCCAAATGCAAAAATCAACCCAAAACCTGCAATTAGCAGAAATAGCGTTACTCCAGTATCCATATCATTCACCTTATTCTTCTGATGTTAGTTCATCACCCTCAATCAAAGGTTCCACAATCAAGGTGGACCCTATTACATCGACGACTTTTATCATCTCGCCGCTAGGAATTAACTTTCTTCTATCTTTGCCTCTAGCGATTAAGGTTCTCAAGGAGCCACCAACCGCAACTTGAACTTCACCTTCTTCGTTAGGCTTGATACGTGAGTAAACGTGACCTTTTGCACCTACTGCATCTGAATGTCTCATGGTTCCATCAGCTTGCAGGTTAGAAATTCCTTGCATCATATATCGCACCATGTAAAGCGAGCCACCTGCTGCAAATCCGCCTGAGAGAACTGCAAGTATCTCTTGTTCAGTTGCAGTTACAACGAATAATCCAGTCAGGCCGAACATCATGATAGCAGCAGCGATTCCTTGTAAACTAAACAATTCAAACGCAAGAGTACTGTCCATACTAACATCAGTATCGAACGCACTGTCAACAACACCTCCTAGGATGTCTCCCACTAGCATTAACACCATCATTAAGATGAAGAAAAGAGAGCCAAATACGGCACAGCAAATGAAAACAATTTCCATTACTGATGGGGCGGTAAAGCCCAGCAAATCAGCAAGCCAATCAAAAAGACCCATTGCGAACCCATACCTCCCTTATATTATTCCTTAATGACATTATTGTCGGCATTTTCTTTCTCCAGTCTTTGCTTTAGTTTAATTTTTTCAAAAACTGCAACCGAAGAAACAGACAATCCAGCGATAATTGCTGCAATAATTACGTTGAGACCTGCTGCGTAACCTAGCAAGAAAACCCACAACGGTAGAAATGCTAAGAGGAATCTTCTCATAAATGGCCAAAAGCCTGCGAACAGTTCATCTGAACCATCATCGAGCATCTAATCATCTCAGGGTTAAACGAATGATCCGACGACCATTGTTAATACCCACAATCCAATTCCAAGCCATATTCCTTTTCCTTGCTTGGAAATTTGGTCGACATGTACTTCTTTTTGTAGGTTCTTCATAGGGTTGAGTAGTAAATCTCTTTGCTCGTTTCTAAAAACCACTAGTCCAAGAACGAAACAAGCAGCAGCTCCGGTTCCAAACAATGTTGTTATGGCTCCACTAACCTCGTTCATGAGTTTTAGTGATAACCAAATTTGGGTTACAGCCATCATGAACCACATAAATGAGCCTCTCTCTACCATTCCCATGGACATTCGTATCGTTCCCTATTTATTCATTTTTACCCGGTTTTGTGAAAATTTGGGTCTGTGGATAGGGTGTTTCAAGTACTCCGACCTTTACTTCTAACTCATGGCGAGGATACGTCATGGAGTGGCTGGAAAACCAATAACCCACTCTTTGTCTCCCGTCCTAACTGCACTAGTTCATGCCCATCTCTCTAGAAAAAAAGGAGTAAAACTTCCAGGATTAAAAGGAGTGGTAGTGATTCCTACTGAAGGAGTTGAAAACGCTCTTGCATGGGGTTATGCGGGTGCACTCCCTTCACCACCAGATTGGGAATATGTCAATTCACCTTTGGGTAAGTTCCGAGCGAATGCTCTATTGGATAGGGCTGTAAACGCTAGCATGGAGTATGTTGATGCAGATAGTAGACTACCAAATACAGGATTACCTAGGGTAAAATCAAAAAAACATCCATACCATGATGATGAAGTCTGGATCTCTCTAACTTCACCACTCAAGCATCAATTGTCAGCAGCTGCGGTGAAATGTGTTGACAATGCTATGGAGATACGTTCAGTAAATACCCTTAGATGGGATGGTCACTCTTGGTGGGCAGCATCAACCGATGGACAGGGTATGAGAATTGTTGCCGAAGCTTTTGGCTATCCTACCAGCGGCGTGATTGGAATCACGGGTGGAGGTGGTGCAGCACGCTCGGTTGCTTCAGCATGGACACAAGGAGGTGGGCAAGTGAAACAACTTGGTGGTAAGAGAGCATTGGATGAGGATGGGCCGTGGTCATTGTGTGAGGATTCACATGATTTCACAGTCGACTTTGATAGCGATGAAGGAGACATTTCTGTTCGGTATAAGAAAATGGAAGGAGATTTTGATTCTAGAATTGAATACTTATCTACTAAGCCTGACGGGAGATGGTTTTTGTGTGCACAACACCTTATGTCATGGGCTTCATTATGGGCTCCTGAATATTCTAATGAACTTCCTTCACTTTCTCTTCTCATGACAAGACTAACTGCTGTCGAGGTGCATTTAAGTTGAAAAAAGTCATTTTTGCAATAGCATTGCTGCTTTTACCAATAGTGGTAGCGGAGGATTTTCCAACACAAAACATCAATTCAGGGTTTGTTGGATGGCAATCTGATTTTACAGAGGAGATCGGAGAATACCGCATATCATATCCATCAGTTGCAAACGGTGAGGGCATAAACATGGCACAAAATGGGCCTTTTGCGATTGTGATTTTTATGGGTGATGATGGTGAGGACACAGATCAATACGAATGGCTTCAGGATGGATTGTCCAAATGGGGCTACATTGTATTGGTAGTTCAAGATGGTGTAAAATTAGAATCCATTCTGAATCAACTTTCGGTATGGAATAGTGGTGAAGAATCCTTGGTTCCCGACTCTCAAAGCATGTTCGCATTAGACCATATATCTCTTGGAGGTCATGGTACTGGGGCACATACAGCAGCAGAACTACTCAAAACAGGTCTGTATGAAATAGACGGCCTGTTCGGCCTAGGACTGGATGGCTCTGAAACCGATTACACAGGGTCTGTAATTCTACCCCGTCCATCCTCTGCACTATTTCTTACCGGTACTACTGATGATATAGCACCAGCTAGTGAAAACGTTTACTCATATTTGCAAAATTGGCCGGGGGCATGGCAAATTATGTATCCTCTTGGTGCAAACCACGTTGGATATCAAGAGAGTGATACCTTCTTTGAGAGGCTAGTTGATGGTGACTCCACAATGGGTAGAGAAGGTCAACAAGACCACGCTTTAGCTCACATAATACCATACCTAAATTTGACACTGCGAGGAGATGATTCTGCATATCAATCTGCATTCAATAGAGAGGATAAATCTGTATCTGCTGACGATGAATCCTACATTGATGAAGATCTGGATCGTTCTCGCCTTTATTTGATGGTAGATACCAAAAGCTCATTGGAAAATGTTACTTTGAATCAAACATTTACAGTTAGTTCAAACGTCACCCTCCGCAACGGCGATATCGCCTTTGGAAACGTCTCTTGTTTGCTCCCAGATGGTGACATAATCCTTGGAGGGTTACAAAATGGAGTTGCATCGTGTGACATAAATGGCACACTTCTGTCTCCGGGAATGGCTAAAATTGAATTGAGGATTTCTGATTACTCATTTTCAGATTGGACGGAAATTTCAATTCAGAGAGTAGGACTTCCTTTAGAAATCTCACAGCCATTAAATGAGGTATATATCGACCAACATTCCTCGGTTGTGGTATACCCCGGAGATTTTGCAACGGATCCTGACGGAGAGGAAGTTTTGTTCACGGATGCTCAGATATTTGGCGATGAGCAAAGGTTGGGTCTCAGCAATAGCCTTTCAGAACTAGAAATATCTCATGTTGCTGACCAAGAGTGGGATGGAACTGTTCAGATGAATATTACATTAGCTGCGGGGGATGATTCTGCAAATATTACAGTCAATGTAACGGTTCTTCCAATAGATGACCCCGTGTATCAGTTTGAGACAATACCTCAATTTCAGTCTATTGAGGATGGGGATAACATAATGTTTGATTTGAATGACTATGTTACAGACCCTGAGGGTGAGTCTCTTGTATCGGTGGTAGCAAGGGACTATGTAGGTTTGAGGATTGACACCTCAATTCCTTCATCAATTCTGATAGATCCTCAATCGCATTGGAATGGAGGAGAGTTGGTTGAAATTCTTGTTTCAGATGGCAATACAACACCAATTACCGTAACAGTTCCAATCAATATCGAGCCTGTGGATGATTCGGTGGAGTTCTCCAAATCCCAAACCGATGTAGATATGCTTGAAGATTCAAATTTAGTATTAGAGCTTAGTAATTTTACCATAGACGTTGATGGTGATGATTTGGTGTATTCTTTAACCGGGGAGTCTGAGATTGTCGACACATCTCTTGATGATAGCAAATTAATCATTACTGGACTACCAAACATGAACGGCGTTAGTGAATTTATTGTTAATGTTACAGATGGTGGCAGTTATAGTGAAATGAAGATTATCATAACGACTGAATCTGTCCCCGACTTACCAACCGTATCCCTATCTATGGTTCAAGTAGATTCAAATCGGGTTTCTCTTATCTGGACAATTTCAGATTCTGATGGAGACGTCGGCCTCCTCAAATCAGTGACTCTTGATAGTGCAAATGAGGAACCACAAGTTGCACCAGTAAATCAGATATCGACAGACTGTAGTGGGCAAACCCTTCTCACATGTGCAACATATATTGAAGATGTTGACAAAGGGGTTTACTCCTTAGAAGTGAAAGTTTGGGATTCCAATGCCCAAGTCTGGTCCAACGTTGTATCACAGCAATTGGAGATAACCGAAGCAAAGAGCACCTTAGACGATTCTGAGTCCGATACAGAGGTCAGTGACTGGATTCTACCTATTGGACTAGCATTAGTTGCGATTCTTCTAATCGTATACTTAGCACAATCTAGAAGAGAGTGATTATAGTGGAATGTTTCCATGTTTCTTAGGTGGAGACCATTCTCTTTTAGAATACAAAATCCTCAATGCTCTAATCAGTCGTAGTCGACTTTCCTCTGGTTCAATCACATCATCTAGCCAGCCGTTTCTCGCAGCAACATACGGGTCTCCGAATTTGGATTTGTATTCGTCGACAAGTTTGTTTCTAGTGTCTTCTTTCTTGTCATCTTCAGCAGCTGCAATCTCTCTTCTATGGATGATGTTTACAGCACCCTCTGCACCCATAACCGCAAGTTCTGCAGTCGGCCATGCTATGTTGTAATCCGATTGAAGATGTTTGCAACTCATGGCGAGATACGCTCCTCCGTATGCTTTTCTTGTCACTAATGTTAACTTAGGAACTGTGGCTTCTGCATAGGCAAATAGCAACTTTGCACCATGACGAATAATCCCGCCCCATTCTTGCACAACACCGGGCAAAAATCCAGGGACATCCTCAAAGGTTACGAGCGGGATATTGAATGCATCACACGTTCTAATGAACCTAGCAGCTTTGATA
>CEQT01018580.1_pt1 | contig 17627 bp, 12 predicted proteins | sample 530951 | NCBI WGS metagenome assembly CEQT01 (sample SAMEA2621132, study PRJEB7988) | marine metagenome | biome: marine biome (ENVO:00000447); feature: surface water layer (ENVO:00002042); material: "saline water (ENVO:00002010), including plankton (ENVO:xxxxxxxx)" | depth 5 m
TACAGCAACAATTTTTGGTCAATTTGCCAAAATTGATGTTAAAATTGATGACAGGCTCTTACGCAACAGTGAGAAGCAGAAAGTTTCCTCAATTAAGAGCGAGGTATCTCGTTTTTTCTCAAAGCATACATGGAATGAAGAATTCCAAGATTTAGAAATACCACTTCATATTTCGATTGCTTTTCAAGGAACAGCTCAAAAAGGGGGAATGGAAACCTTTCATGCCCAAGTTCTCATCTCTGATGGTATGGATTTAAGATACTTTGACAAATCATTACAATTTTATTACAATTCAGGTAGTTCTATCTATTTTGATCCAGTCATGTTTGAACCTCTTGGTAGTTTCTTTGCTTATTATGCTTACATGGTTTTAGCAGGCCACATGGATACCTACGATTTTTATGGAGGGAATTTAGCCTACGATCAGTCAAGGGAAATTGCTCTAAGGGGCATTGCATCTGATTATCCTAAAGGTTGGAGTACTCGAATGCAACTGCTCAAGGAAGTAACTCAAAATAAGGGTTTGCGTGAGGCGCGATTTGCATTCTACGTTGGAATGGACCACTTCCTTCAAGGAAAACCAGATGAAGCGCTTGAAGAATTCAATTTAATGATGGAAGGTTTTCAAGTGGTTTTTCGGCAATTTCCCACAGGAAGAACACTTTACTTTTTAGATGCCCACCGATCCGATCTAGTCAAAGCGCTTAGTTTGATGGGGCAAAAGAATATGTTGAGGCTTCTTGCCGATATGGACCAGGCTCACAAAGAAATCTATCTTAAGGCAATAAAATAATTATTCTTTAATTAAGTCTATAGATTTTTTTAAACGGCGTATATAATGATCAAAAACAATGCTTCCCCAATACATATTTTTGATAATTTTAGCATCTTTTATCTTTCTAATTTTTCTTATTCTAATTCTCCGCGAAACTATTATGTGGGGGTGGGTAATTATCCAAAGCAATGATTGAATAATTCCAATAAAATGACTGATATCAAGGCAAAAGAGCGCATAAAACAAAGCGACAAATTCTAAAGATAGTCTGATGGGAAATAAATATAATGTCATTGGCAAGCTGTAATTGGTGAGCATCATTAAGAGCGAATTGCGATGATTTAAGTACTGCTTCTTTCTTGAAAACATTGGCAGCGTAACAGCGTTTTTATGAAACACTACAGATGTGGGAACAGACCAAACTTCATTTCCGGATAAGTGAATTTTCCAACAAAGGTCTATCTCTTCCTGGTGAGCAAAAAAAATCTTATCAAATCCATTTAGATTATCGAAAATCTTTTTTCTTATCATCAAAGCGGTGCCACTAGCCCAAAAAATAGGCCTGATTTTTTCATATTGACCGTGGTCTTCTTCCAAATTTAGAAATAATCTACCGCGAGCAAAGGGAAAACCTAAAACATCAATCCAGCCTCCACAACCCCCTGCGTAATCAAACTTCATCCTGTCATAATAGTTTAAAATTTTTGGCTGCACCGCAGCTACATTCCTATTTAGGTTTAAAAAATCAACAAGGCTTTCAATCCAATTTTCATTTTGCACAGTATCGTTATTTAAAAAAATTAGATATTCACCAGATGAGGATTCAGCGCCAACGTTGCATCCTTCAGCGTATCCTAAATTTGAGTTATTTTGAACGAGGATGATGTTTGGATGGTTAGATCTGATCCAATCCTGACTACCGTCAGTAGATGCATTATCCACGACAATGATTTCTATATTTTTATAGGTTGACTTGCCTAAAGAATCAAGGCATTCAGACAGAACATCGATTCCATTCCAATGAGGAATGATTACAGATACTTTAGTGTTGGGCATTAAGCAAAATTATTTAAGAGTTCTATCCTTTATTTTTCTTTCAAATCATTGAGCAGTTTTTTAGCCACTGGATCATCTGGGTTGTTTTTTAACCAATCGTTAACCACTGCTTCAGCCTTGTCATTCATATCAAGATTTTTATATGCGAAAATTAAGGAAGATACTATTTGAACAAAGTAGTTTCGCCACTGTTCGATTTCAGCTTGCGAAGTAAACTTGGAACCGGTTTCGATCAATTTAAAGTCTTGATACAATTCTTCGAAAATTGCTCTTCCTCTTTCAAGTGAATCAAGCTGTGCAAGAAAAACTTGGCCATACTCTACTTTATCACGAATGTTCAAATCTTTTCTAGAGATTAGTATATTCATCACTCTTTGAAGTTCATCTTTGTTGCCTAGCTCTCCATATAATCTTCCAAGCTGATAATGAAGTTCTTTTGAATCATATCTTATCGTTCTTTCTGGAATATTATCCTGCATTCTATTCAATACCTGGAGACCTTTTTCCCTATGCAAACTTGCTTCTTTTTCATTTATGAATTCGTTATCCTTATACTTCATGTAATGATAGCCTGCAAGTTGCATGTAAGCACTTCTTAAATTTTGAAGGAGTCGAATGTTTGTAGAGGGAAAAAAGTAGATATCTTCGCGACCTAAATTGCGATATAGATATCCAGGGTTATAATTTTTAAACCAAATTTCATTTTCAAGTCTTTTCCATTCGCGTGCTTCTATATCTCTACTCCAAACCTCAGAACCATATCCCGACATGAGGTTTGTCCACATTCTCTCCTCGTTTAAACCACTTTGTTGATCGCCTTTGTAAGGCCGCAAACGGTAAACAAGTCCTTCCATCTCTAGAAATTCTTCAAGATTTAAGCGATTTGATTGAGGCACAGTCACAGCAAAATAAATCGGGTAGTTCCATTGAGCTGCAAAAATAATTTGAAGTATCATTAGATCTTTAACCATCAAAGCTGCGCCTGCAAATGTTGGATTTACTTTCCACTCAATAAAGCCCGATGTATTTTTATCAGATTTAGGAGCGGGAACACGAACCATTTGAGATTTCCACTCTTTTAATCCTGATGATACTTCTATAACTTGATCGTCATTCATTTTAATGAACTCACCCGGCCTTGAGTCTCTTAGTTGACGAATGTACCATTCGGTGTTTAACAGGCTTAGATTAGCCACCGTTACATCTTTACGAATACCCTCGACCTCTTGGAGGTACCACAATGGAAAAGTATCATTATCTCCGTTTGTGAAGATGATAGCGTTAGGCTCGCAAGACTGTAAAATATTGTAACTGTAGTCCCAAGCAATACGATTATCAGAACGATCATGTTCATGATAATTAGCCTGCAGCATTTTTACAGGCATGAAGAGTGTTAGTAAAATTACAACAAAAATTAACCCATTTTTTTCAAAGGGTTTGTTTTTTATATACCTCCTTAAGCGATCCATGAAAGCTTGTAGTGCAATGCCTATCCAAATAGAAAAAGCAAAAAAACTACCTACGTATGAATAGTCTCTTTCTCTAGGTTGAGGATTGTCTTGATTAACAAAGATAATAATTGCTAATCCAGTCATTAAAAACAAACTTAATACTGAAAAAGCTCTTTTTCTATCTTTCTGAAAGTGATAAAACATGCCCCACAATCCAAAAAGGAACGCCAAAGGTAGTCCAAACTGGAACCAAGCTACTCCGTCCTCATTGGGCCTTGCTCCATACGCAGTTACATAAGAATCGGTACTTGGCCCTCTTCCTGCAAATTGCCACAGAAAATATCGCCAATACATCTTTTTAACTTGATAATCCCAAAAATAGCTCCACTGCTTGTCAAGCCTATAGGTTTTGTAAGCACGTTCCTGTCTACTTGTATATTCTCTACCGTTTTGAGGACGACCGACCGCAACATGTTTGTCAGGAAGACCAGTGTATCTGCGAGGAAATTGAAACATTCTACCATATTGCTCTCTTTCCATATATGCTATTGCTCTAGAGACAGTAGAGGGATCATTTTCATTTATTGCAGGTTTTTGATCAGAGCGGATGAAAATCATCGCGTAGCTAGAATACCCAATTAAAATTAGAGCGGTTGCAGATAATCCGATCGCATACTGGAATCTTTTGTAAAATATTGAGGCAATAGCAAGTCCAAATATTAAAATCCATGCAAACATGACAGCAGACAGTCCAATCTTATCAACAAACTTTGGCATGCCATTTATTATACCAGTGTTGATTACATAGAAAACTGTACCGGTTATCGCAGTAGTAATAGCAAAACCTTTGTAAGAAAAGTCAAATTTTCTAAAGTAAATAATGAGTGCTAAAAACGGTAATGCTAACAGGTTAAGTAAATGCACACCAGTTGCAAGGCCAATCATATAAGCAATTATAAGAATATATCTTTCATTTCCTTTGTTATCTGCTTTTTCAGACCAAAGCAAGATTAACCAAACCACAATAGCTGTAAAAAACGTAGAAAATCCATAAACCTCTGCTTCAACAGCGTTAAACCAATGTGAATCTGTGAAAGCAAATGTTAAAGAACCTACTAACGATGACCCAAAAACCACGATAGAATCAATTTGTGATTTCACTTTACCTCGGTAGCTTGAGATAAGTTTTACACATGATAAGTACAAAAACATTACAGCAAATGCAGAAACCACAGGTGATATTAAATTTACTCTAAATGCAATATCCGGATTAATAGGAAGCATTGAGAAAATTCTACCTATTATTAAATAGAGAGGACTTCCTGGCGGATGAGGAACTCCCAAAATATAAGATGTAGCGATAAATTCACCTGAATCCCAATAGGGGACGGTATCAGCCATTGATAATACATATACAAAAAATGATGCTGTCAGACTAAAAAGTGCAGTAAATAAATTTAGTCTACTTTTTGAGAGCTCCATTAACTCTTTTTCTTTTTTGATTTTTTTGTTGGCTTTGGCTCAGGCTTTACCTTATCCGTTGATTTAGATGGTTTTGCACTTTTGTTTTCAGAGTCTTTTTCTGATCCGCTTTTCTTTTTTTCGTCGATGAAATTCAATTTTAATTCACTAAGGCTATGTAAAATATATTGCTCTTCCCACTCCGACAAATTTCCTTTCATTTTTGTTTGAAGCATATCAAGTAGATCAATATAATATGATGCCTGGTCTAAATTTCTCTCAAGTTCATCAGATACAGGATTTTTAACTTTACCAAGCGAAATCCATGCGCTTTGAACAAAAGTATTAACCAAATGAATAAATAATTGATCTTCTTTATTTAATTGATTCTCAGACATTTTTATCCTTTCAGTGATTTAATTCTTTATTTTTGGAATAATTTAGGCTTCTAAAATACATCTTGTAACTTTAAGAAGAATAGTGATATTAGCCCTTGGGAAGCAATTGACCAAGGCGATCCTTATACAATCTCAATAGCTCATTATAAATATTCTGATGAGAGTGACGTAAAGCATCTAAATTATTATTCAGTATTTTTTCAGCTGCAGTCCTAGCATCTTTTACCATGTCGCCATCAAGCAAAAGATCTGCAATTTTAAAGTTAAAAAAACCACTTTGCTTAATCCCAAAAAATTCACCGGGCCCTCTCATTTTTAAATCTTCATCTGAAATTTTAAATCCATCATTTGTTGATTCCATAATCTCTAATCTTTTTTTGGATTGTTCAGTGATTTTTCTTTGAACCAGAATACAATAACTTTTTTTGCTGCCTCGGCCAACTCTTCCTCTTAATTGGTGTAATTGGATCAATCCAAATCTTTCTGCATTTTCAATAAGCATAACTGTGGCATTTGGAACGTCAATTCCAACTTCAATTACGGTTGTTGATAGCAAAATATTTATCTTATTTTTTGAAAAATCATGCATAATTTTTTCTTTTTGTAACTTGTCTTGACGGCCATGTAATAAACCTACATTAAGTTCTTTAAATACCGTTGTTGATAATGTATCATACATGTCAATCGCGGCTAACAAATCAGATTTTTCTGATTCTTCAATCAATGGATGCACAATCATACACTGCTTTCCAGCTTTAACTTCATCAATGATAAAAGAATAAACTTTATTTAATCGCTTTTCGTCTACCATTTTTGTAACTACTGGAATTCGGTTTTTTGGAATCTCGTCGATAACTGAGAGGTCCATATCTCCATGATAGGTAATAGCAAGAGTTCTAGGAATAGGGGTTGCAGTCATTGATAAAAGGTGAGGGTTTATTCCTTTTTGTATAAGCAAATTTCTTTGATTCACACCAAATCTATGTTGTTCATCAACTACCACTAATCCTAGGGAATTAAATTCGATATCTTTCTGAATAAGCGCATGCGTTCCAATCACAATGTCAATTTTGTGATTTTTTAACCCAGACAAAATCTTATTTCTCTCTTTTGCTGGCATACCTCCTACAAGCAGTGCGCATGATATTTGAGCCGAATCTGTGTACTTTTTGAAAGATCTGTAGTGCTGATTAGCAAGAATCTCCGTTGGCGCCATAATTGCAACTTGAACTTTGTTGGAAACGGAAATAGCGGATGCTAATATTGCAATAATCGTCTTACCAGAACCCACATCTCCTTGCATTAAACGGTTCATTGCATAAGATTTTGATATATCTTCTTTGATTTCTTTGAGCACACGTTTTTGAGCTTTTGTAAGTTCAAAATCAATAGCATTGTATATTAGCTTTGTTTGAACTCCAGTCTTATTCAGTGCCCTTGATGGAAGCCTGTTCAAAAATGATTTTCTTGATAACATCATTAATTGAAAAAAGAAATGTTCTCCAAACTTCAAACGGTAAATAGCGTTATTGAGAGCATTGCTTGAGTTTGGAAAATGTATTTGCCTAAGGGCCTCATCAATTAAAATTAGGTTGTATTTTTTTCTGAAACTGGAGCTAAAATAATCAGGAATGTTACCTATTTCACTAATCAATGTTTTGATGGTTTTTTTCAAAGAAAGATTGTCAATTTTATTAGCCTTCAAAGAGGCTGGGATAGTGTACAGTGGAGAAATAATTCCAGAGTTTAATGGATCCTCATCTTCATTCAGCTTATCGTACTCTGGATGGATAATTTGTAGGCCATTATAAAATTCTACCTTACCGCTAACTGCTAATCGATCCCCAATCTTTAATGATTTACTAATATAATTGGCACCATTAAACCACGTTAAAGTTATCATTCCGCTTTTATCAGAAATGACTGCCTTAAAAAAACTGCGCCTCCTTCCCCTGACCATTCCAGCCGCTTCAACCTTGCCAACTAAATTAACTCTGGCATGATTCATAACACTCCCAATAGGTGAAATAGAGGTTCTGTCTAGATATTTTCTCGGAAAATAATTTAACAAGTCAAAAAGGGTTTCGATGCCAATTTCTTTGAGAGCGCTGAATTTAGCAGGTCCGATTCCTTTTAGTACGTGAGTTGGGCTAGAAATATTTAGAGCCTTTTCAGGCACAATATGTTTACTTCCATTCCTTTCGATAGGTGTACGTTATAGTTTGCGAGGACTCTTCAGATATGCTTAGTGGGAAGTGTATTGTGGAGGCATCAACTTTTAAATAATTTGAAGACGCATTACGCACTACCCAGTCACCATAGATGTGCTCAATCAATTTAACGTTTACAGATCTATTGAGAGTATTAGTTATCGTAATACTGATAGATGCTTCTTCGCTTTTACGCTGTTTATCATAGTTTAAGACCTTGCGCTTGCCCGTAACGTCAAAAGCTTTACCAGAAGAAATCGTTGCAGTATTTGATATAGGTATTTGATTTATCATATCTTGACCAACGTACTCAATACTTCCATCATTAGAGGATTGATATAGCTGGATTTTACCTTTAGGCAGCGGGAGGCCTAAATTATTCTCGAACGTATTTGCTATTTTATATTCAATCGATAGAGGTTCTTCTCTTTGACCTCTTTCGTTGTTTTCAAAAAGATATGTTTTATCAAACTTGATTTGTCTTGGTGTGTAGAGCCTTGTTACAATTGTTTCTTTGCTTGCTAGGCTCATATCAGCTCCTATGGAGTAAATATGGTAGTCTCCGAGATCTGAAAGTTCAGGACCAGTATCAACTTTTCTTCTGTTTGGGACTTGCAAGAGATCATTGTTTTTTGAATTTAAAATTATCCTTCCTTCAACAAGGCTTAGATTCATTTTATCAAAACTCATGTTACTATTATTTAATATTTTTGCATCTGCTAAAAATTGACCCTCAATTCCATTAGGTTCAATGATCAATCTGTAATTCGCTTCCCAATCAAATCCAGATGTTAAATAAGTAAGATTTCCTGCAATAGTATCCGCTTCTTCTTTTGACTCAATGGTCCACTTAATTGTTGGCTTATATTGTATTTCTTCAAATGAACCAGTGAGATTGATATATGCGACCCTGTCTCTATTAAATGAAATTATTGATCTTCGTCTTTGTAAGGTTAATGTTTCATCAGTAACCTCAATCAAGATACCACTCATATCGTTTTCATTAATAAGTTTTACATCAACTCTTGATCCCAAATAGTCATAGAGTTTATTAGAAAAACGAAAAGCGTCTTGATTAAAACTTTGAGTAAGCACCTTTGCATTTTCAAGAATTAAAAAGGGGGAATCGTATATGATGCCTGATGGCAGAATATCCCAAATAATAATGCTTTGATCTGCTTCAAGATCTTCCCAGAGCACTGGTTGCTTAACCAAAGCAAAGCCATCTTTATATATAGTAATGTTTGCGTATAAAGATTGTGCGGTGAGCGAAGAAAATGAAATTAGTATTAAAAACAAATGTTTCATGATAAGATATCTAGATTCTGTTTTATTAAACTATACTCAATTTTCATATCTTCAAGCTTCTGCTTTTCATGAGCAACAATATCTTTTGGCGCTCGCTTAATAAAGTTTTCATTAGAAACTTTTTTCTCAGCAGATATTACATGTTTATCCAATTCATTCAAACGTTTTGTGAGGCGTTCGATTTCGATATCGAAGTCAATTAATCCATCAAGAGGAACAAATATTTCCATCATATTAACGATTGCTGAAGCAGATTTTTCTGGGCGCTCTTCATCTTCTGAAAAATCTATGTTTTCTATACCTGCTAATGATTTAATTATGTTATCATTGGTTTGAATTAGTGTTTCAAATTTCTTGCCATTTCTAATGATAATTTTTGATTTTCTGTTGTTGGGAACATTCATTTTGGTTCGGATCATTCTCACCGCTGAGATTGTACTTTTAATTATCTCAAAATTTTGAAAAGTGTCACGGTCATAATTGCGATCATCGGAACTCAACCATTGAGAAACAATTAAATCGTCATCACCTTCAACTTTAAAATAAGACCATAATTCTTCAGTAATGAACGGTGCAAATGGATGCAATAATGTCAAAATCCCCTTCAGAACTTTGACAGATGTCTTTTGCGCAATTTTATTACTTTGACTATCCTCTGAATAAAATCTAGTTTTTGCTATTTCAATATACCAGTCGCAATAATCGTTCCAAGTGAATTCATAAATCAACTTCGCTGCTTCATTGAATTTAAAGCTATCTAGACAGTCATTAACCTCAATGGTAGTCTTCTTTAATTTATTTAAGATCCATTTTTCTGGCATCTCAAGTTCATTGATGTCTATCTCTTCATTATCAACTATATCATCAATATTCATTCGAACAAATCGAGAAGCGTTCCAAAGCTTATTCATAAAATTTCTACCTATTTCTAACCTTTCATTAGAAAATAGAACGTCTAGTCCCTGTGGAGACATCAACATGGTTGCAAATCTCACAGCATCTGTACCATATTCATCAAAGAGAGTAAAGGGGTCTGGTGAATTACCAAGTGATTTGCTGAATTTCCTTCCATCCTTATCTCTTAAGATTGAAGTAAAATAAACATCCTTAAAAGGTATTTCATCTAAGAACTCTATTCCAGCCATTATCATTCTTGCTACCCAAAAGAAAATTATATCAGGACCCGTTACCAGTACGTTTGTCGGGTAAAATGTCTTTAAATCTTTACTGTCTTTTGGCCAGCTGTGAACCGCAAAAGACCATAGCCATGAAGAAGCCCAAGTATCTAAAACATCAGAATCTCTTGTCCAGTTTTCTGGGTCATCTGGACCATCAATTGAAACATGGATGCTTTCGGGGTTTTTCTTATTATACCAAACTGGTATTTGGTGACCCCAAACAAGCTGACGACTAATGCACCAATCTTTAATATTTTCCATCCAATGGCTATAGGTTTTTGTCCAATGTTCAGGGTGAAAATTTATCTTTTTTGATTTTACAACATCCTTAGCAGGCATTGCCAGATCGTCCATCTTTAAATACCACTGATCGGAAAGATAATATTCTATTGGAACTCCACCTCTTTCAGAGAATCCAATATTATTGGTATGATCCTCTATCTTATCCAAAAGGTTCAATGATTCCATCTCTGCCACAACCAATTTTCTTGCTTCTTCTCTAGATATCTTTCGAAATTTTTCGGGAACGTTTTCATTTAAGGTAGCGTCATCATTCATAATATTTATAAACTTAAGATTATGACGTTGTCCCATTTCAAAGTCATTTGGATCATGAGCGGGTGTGACTTTTACACAACCGGTTCCAAATTCAACGTTCACAAATTCATCGGATATTATTGGAATTTCACGTTCAGTTAATGGCAGTTTGATTTTTTTACCAATGTAATCTTTAAAACGTTCGTCTTTAGGATTTACTGCAACTGCAGTGTCGCCAAGCATAGTTTCGGGCCTAGTTGTTGCTACCACTATATATTCTTCATGATCAACCAAGGGATATTTTAGATACCAGAGCTTTCCATTTTTTTCTTGGTGAATGACTTCTTCATCGCTTATTGCAGATTTTGAAACAGGGCACCAATTAACCAATCTTTTCCCTTTGTAAATTAATTCTTTGTGGTAAAGCTCAACAAAGGCATGCATTACTGCTCTAGAATACTCTTCATCCATTGTAAATCGCTCTCGGTCCCAATCGCAAGAACAGCCAAGAGTTTTAAGCTGCTTTATGATTATTCCGCCATACTTATCTTTCCATTCCCATGCATGATTAAGAAACTCTTCTCTGGTGAGGTCATTTTTATCGATTCCTTTTTCTTTCAACATTGATACAACTTTAGCTTCTGTAGCAATGGAGGCATGATCCGTTCCAGGTATCCAGCAAGTATTTTTTCCCTCCATGCGAGCTTTTCTAATTAAAATATCCTGAATTGTATTATTCAAAACATGACCCATGGTTAGCTTTCCAGTCACATTCGGCGGTGGAATTACAATGGTGAATGTCTCTTTTGATGAATTTTCATTAGCGTGAAAATAATTTTTGCTTAACCAATAAGAGTACCACTTCTTTTCAAGAGTATTCCAATTATACTTAGTATCAAGTTGTGCTGTAGACATAAAGCTTAGAATTAATGGACTTTTGAAATGTTATCTATCTAAAATCAGACTAAATGCTGTGGTTAGCTTAAGCACATTTTGGTTTGCTTTGATAAGATTATCAGTGATAATTCTTCCTAGGTTTCTCATAACTAAAAAACCAACATTAGGGTGTTCATCGCAAACTCTCATTAAATCATTTTTACTTATCTTCGCTAAAGTGCAGTTTGATAACGCTTTAACATTTGCCGTTCGTACATCTCCATCCGAAAAAATTGACATTTCGCCAAAAAGGGGGTGGTCTTCATTTGAAAGTTTCATAATTGATTTTTCTCTATTATCAGAGTCTCCTTTATTCACCGACAAAGTAAGGGCCTGATTGATTTCAACATCTCCGTCAAGGAGCAAATAAATAGAATCTCCCTCGTCACCCTCAACAATAAATTTAGAATTTGCTTCAACTTTTTGTTTTGAGATAATAGGATGAAAAATATCGAGCTGACTATCATCAAGGTCTTCAAATATTTTATAATTTTTTAATTGTTCGTTTTTCATTGCTACCTCAAGGAATTAAAAGGGCTTTTTCGCCATCTTTAATAATATAATCGGTTTTGGGGTTGACATTAACATGAACCTTGCTTTGCTCCTGGAGTGAAATACCACCTTCTTTAAGTTTTTGCTCAATAAATTTATCCAGAGAAGAAGTATCGGAGGAAAGAATACTTCCAATTCCTAAGTGCTCATCTTCATAATAAAGCCCAACTAGTAACGAACCGTTTTCCCCTCTAAAATAATCGAATAGATCTCCATATTGCTTCCCTACAAAGTTTGAAGGTATTTGTTTTCGAACGAAGCGTGATGATGAGTCCGCATTTACTAAATGATTTGATAACTGCGGAACTCCTGGATCTACAACATGTGAAGCTAGAATGTTTAAACTAAAATCATCACTAATTACAACTTCATCTGCTTCTGCTCTCTTAATATGGGTTAAGTTTTCACGCTCAAGCAAATAGGCTACTACCCTTATTGAAGAATCAATACTCTTGATGGTTAAAGTAGCAAAAATTGTTTTTTCATCATGAAGGCCATCTTCATTGTTGATATTATTTGGAATTATGATCACTGTGTTAGATGTGGTTACGCTGGCCTTCAAAAGAGTCTCTTCTTGCGTATAATCGCCGGAAACAAAGAGGATGTTCAGTTTGGTGAAGCGAGATTTAATTTGATTAACCTCTTCTTCGCTCAGCTCGTTTACTAAAACTAAATCTAGATGTTTTTCATGGTTTAGTTTTTGAATGGAATTCATCAAATTACTTGTGTTTGAATTCCATCCACATAAAACTATATGATCAGATATGTTCAATTTTTCCAAACCTTTACCCTCCCGGATTTTTTGTGCTACAAAAATAGATGAAATTGATGCAGTTAATAATGATACGAGCGTGATACCCGCAAACATAATAAATACTGCAAAAACTCTTCCTTCAGGGGTTTCAGGTGAGAAGTCACCGTATCCTACTGTTGTCATAGTAACAATTGCCCACCAAAAGGGATTATCCCCTTTTGAAATATCCCCTGTTTCAAGCCACTGAAGAACAATACCACCAAAAATCATGGTAATAAATAAGCCTATACCAACCTGAAAGAAGCTATTGCGAATTAGAGTTTTAAGCCATAATTGCATATTTGAAATATAGTTATTCTTTTAATGAGTGACTTAATGAATATCGCAATTTCAAGAATCATCATGAGATGTGATTTATTTTTTTGTAAAAATACCTACGCTTTCAATGTGTGGTGTATGTGGAAACATATCAACTATGGTTAATTTTTCCAAAGCGTAACCTTTGTCTAATAAAATTTGAGCATCTCTGGCTTGAGTCGTAGGGTTGCATGAAACATAAATTATTTTTTTAGCCTGAAGCCTTGGAAGGAATGACGTCATTTTTTTGTGCATTCCCGATCGAGGAGGATCTACAACTACAATATCTGGCTTTGGGCGTCCGCTTAAACGATGATTATCGAAATAGGTGTCTAAATTGGCAACCTTAAAGTCAACGTTTTCCACTTTATTATAAAGAGCATTTTCTTCAGCGTTCTCTATTGAAGAGACAATAATATCAAAAGCGTAAACAAATTTTACTTTTTGAGCTAAAAATAGCGAAATGGAGCCAGCTCCACAATATAGGTCATAAGCTATTTTATTTGATGAAGAGTCAATTTCATCCAATATGACGTCATAAAGCTTTTCAGCCATATGAGAGTTGGTTTGAAAAAAAGAGTTTGAAGAAATTTGAAACGTCAAATTTTTAAGCTTTTCTTTCAAGACGGGCTGACCATAGAGCAGAATCTCCTTTTCTCCAAAGGATACATCAGCTTTTCTTGTATTGATGTTGTTAACAACGGTCGTTATTTCGGAAAACTCAGATGTTAATTGCGATACAAATGGCACCAGTCGATCTAAATCTTCATAGGCAGTAACTATATTTACCATTAACTCATTGGTATTATGACCGAACCTTAGCACAAGGTAGCGCAAGAACCCTATGTGTGTTTTTTGATCGTAAGGTTTCAGTAAAGACTTTTTTGATAGATCTCTAACAAAATTAATTATTTTGGAACCAACGCTAGGCATAAGATCACAAGAATCAATATCAAGAATCTTATCCCAGCGTCTTGGTATATGCATTCCCAATGCAAAATCAGACTCAACCCCTAAGGGCTCTTCTTCAAGAATCCATCTATTTTTTGAGAAAGTAAATTCCATTTTATTTCTATAATTAAATATTGGATCTGCTTTTACTACCCGATCAACTTTAAAATTGTCAAGCCCTACCTGCTTTTCAAAGATTTTCTCAACCTGTTTCTTTTTTTGATTAAGCTGTTCCTTGTATAGAAGTTGTTGAGTTTTACAGCCTCCGCATGTAGGAAAATGAGAGCACTTTGGATCTGTGAAAAAGGGGGACTCAGAAATTATCTCTTTAATTTTTGCCTCTGCAAAATCTTTTTTCTTTTTAGTGATATAAGCGAGGACTTTTTGACCGGGAATCGCTTTTTCAATAAAGATTACAAAATTGTTGAATCTAGAAAGACCTTTGCCGCCGTAAGCCAATTCATCTATTTGCAGCTCAACTTCTTGACCTTTTTTTAAATCCAACATTCTTTACAAGAGAAAAATTTAATTATTCTTTGAGGAGTGAAATTAATTTCTTCGCTTCATCTTTTGAAGAGGCTTCAGCGTAAATACGTATAATTGGTTCGGTGTTGGATTTTCTTAAATGTACCCATTTATCATTCCAGCAAAATTTTGTCCCGTCAGTAGTATCAATTGTTGCATCTGAGTATGTAGCCTGAGCTTTTGAAATCAAGCTTTTCTCATCAGTATCATCGATATCTATCTTATCTTTAACAATAGTAAAAAAAGGTAAAGACTTAAAAAGCTTCTCTACGGAACTATTATCAGCTTGAGCTAAACGATTTAATATCATAGCGGCTGCCACCAATGAATCTCTTCCAAGGTGCGCTTCTTTTAAAATAACGCCTCCATTGCCTTCACCGCCGAGGTTTGCATTTTCTTCTTTCATTCTCTTGACAACATTTATTTCTCCAACGGCAGTTCGTATCACTGTTGAGTCGAATTTAGCTGCCATATGCTCCAAAGCCATGGTTGTAGATAGATTTGTGACTATTTTTTCTGGCTTTTTTGAATTAATTAAATAACTCTCAGCTGCAATCACCAGCGTATATTCCTCACCCAAAGGTTTGCCCATTTCATTTACCACGGCAAGCCTGTCAGCGTCTGGATCAATTGCGAAACCAATATCAGCTTTGGATTCAATGACCTTATTTGAAAGATCGCTCAAGTTCTCCGGTAAAGGCTCTGTTCCTCTTTTGAATTTTCCATCTTTATTGCAATATATCGTAAACACTTCACAACCAAGATACTCAAGAAGCAATGGCAACGCTTCAGATCCTGCACCATTAACCGCATCAATGACCACTTTGAATTTTCTTTTTTTGATTGATTTTAAATCAATGCATGACAACTCTATAGTGCTTATGACATGTTTGAGAACGCAGTTTTGGTCTGGCAATACCATGCCCATTCTCTTAGATAAAGAGTAGCGAGTATTTTTAGCTACTCTTTCATAAAGCTGTTCGCATTCATTGGGATAAAAAAAGGTGCCATCCTCCCTAACAAACTTAATGCCGTTCCATTCATCTGGATTGTGACTAGCGGTCACAATTAAACCTCCAGATGCTTCGGATCGTTCAACCATGAATTGAACCGTTGGTGTAGGCGCTATACCACAATCAACAACATCTCGTCCGAGCTTTGACAGCTCTTCGGAGATGATTTCAATTAAGTTTTCTCCTGAAGGGCGTGAATCTCTTCCAATAAATACCAGTCCAGCTGGAATCAAATTATGAAAGGCATGAACGTAAGATTTTATAGCTTCGCTAGTAAAAGCCTTTTCAGTAATGCCTCTTACGCCTGAAATACTCTGAATGATCATGAAAAAGGATTAGATATAAAAAAGGTTCAACATTTTTGTTGAACCTTTTTGTAATTAGTAAGAATTATATCTAGCTAATCGCAACCTGCGCCGAACGGCTTTCTTCTTAGCCGCACGCTGCTCATCGCTAGGTTTAATGTAAAAAGATTTGCGCTTGATTTCTCTTAAAACACCTGCACGCTCCCATTTCTTCTTAAAGCGGCGCAGGGCACGTTCAAGCTGTTCACCATTTCTAACTGTAACTTCAACCATTATTAGTCCTCCAAAAAAAATTTTAACCTAAATAAGTTCTCAAAGATTTGCTTCTTGATCTGTGTCTCAATCTACGAATTGCTTTCTCTTTGATCTGTCTTACTCGTTCGCGGGTAAGACTAAATTCTTCACCTATTTCATTCAAAGTTAAAGCGTAGTCTCTGTCTATTCCAAAATACATCTTTATTACTTGACGCTCTCTCTCTTTTAAAGTGTCGAGTGATTGGCGAATTTCATCTTTAAGAGATTCTGCCATTAATGGTTCATCGGGCTCGATCTGTCCGTCATCCTCAATAACGTCTATCAAAGAGTTCTTATCACCATCTCTAAATGGTGCATTTAATGAGTGATGTCTCCGAGAAATTCTCATTGCATCGGTAACCTCATCAGTGGTCATTTCAAGATTTCTTCCAATTTCTTCTTCATTGGGCGATCTTTCAACTTCGGCCTCAAGCTTTTCAGCGGTTTTTGTAATTTTTGAAATTGTTCCTACCCTATTTAAGGGAAGACGAACAATACGAGAATGCTCAGCTAGTGCTTGCAAAATAGATTGCCTGATCCACCAAACCGCATAAGAAATAAATTTAAATCCGCGGGTTTCGTCAAATCGTCCTGCCGCTTTCATTAATCCCATATTACCTTCATTGATTAAATCAGTAAGGGGCAAACCTTGGCCTTGATAATCCTTTGCAACAGAGACAACAAATCGCAAGTTAGCCTCAACAAGCTCCTTCATAGCCATCCTATCTCCCTTTTTAATAGCTTGAGCTAACTCAACCTCACGTGAAGGGTGAAGGGGTTCAAATTGACCAATCTCTTCTAAATATTGACTGAGACTACGGTTGGATTCATTAATCGGTCTAGCTGCTTTGGCCATAAGTATAACCTTTAATTTTGGTTAAAAAAAAGTCTGGAAATATACACTAAAATAGGTTATTTGCCTAAATAATCATAAAACTATAGTATTGATTTTGTTAAAAAAGCGAACTCCTTAGGGCTGATCGTTTCTGGCCTTCTTGTAAAGTCAATACTATTTTTTACCTCACTTGAAAAATCATACCCCGCCAGGGTATTTTTGATCATTTTTCTGCGCATTGAAAATGCTGTTCTTACTAAATTATTAAACTTAACAAACTCATCGTCCCCTACAATAGATTTGGTTCGCTTACTAAATTTGACAAGCGATGAGCGAACCTTGGGTTTAGGATAAAAGACTTCTGGGGGTATATTTAAACAAATTTTCTTTTTCAGGAATACGCTTGTGACAACAGAAATTCTACCGTACTGTTTAGTTCCTACGTCCGCTATTAGTCTTTCTGCCACTTCTCTTTGCATCATAATATAAGCGTCACTCCAAAAATCAAGCTGCTCAATGAGCCAAAAAATGATGGAAGAGGTAATATTGTAGGGTATGTTGCCTAGAATTCTTACAGGTTTTCTCATGGATAAATTTTCTATGTCAATGTTTAAAATATCGTCTTGAATGATGGATAAATCTTTAAGCTGAGAATTATTAGATAAGCTTTGAACTAAAAGAGGGTCTATTTCAACGGACGTCATCGATTGAACATTTGGCAATATCTTTTC
>CEQT01048791.1_pt1 | contig 17464 bp, 12 predicted proteins | sample 530951 | NCBI WGS metagenome assembly CEQT01 (sample SAMEA2621132, study PRJEB7988) | marine metagenome | biome: marine biome (ENVO:00000447); feature: surface water layer (ENVO:00002042); material: "saline water (ENVO:00002010), including plankton (ENVO:xxxxxxxx)" | depth 5 m
CCTTCCCACTCACAGTATCCACCGTAGTAAGGTTCCCAGTCTATATCCGAGTGATAGTCATCATCGTCATCATCGCCATTATCACCGCTATCATCATCGAAATCGCTGGTGTCTATGAGAATAAATGGCATTGCTGTATATGGCAAAGTCTGATCAATATCTGGTGCTTCAACTATTGTTGAAAACATCACATATCTATCGTTCTGTGTGTCGGTCAATTTTACTCCAACAACAGAATATTCCAAGTTTGTATATAGCTCCATAACTAGGACTTCTCCCTCTGAATCAACCTCTCCGCTAAACATGTAACCTTCGCCTGACTCCATAATTTGAGGAAGATTTACTTCTGAGTAATTACCATCTAGTGACGGTTCATTATCTGTAATTAAAACGGTGTAGTCGCTTGCTGTTGGAGACTCTGATTCCTCGTCTTCATCATCATTGTAATAATCGTCATCATAATCATCATCCATTCCTGTTTGTCTTCCCATACTACTTTCGTCATCTTCGGGACCAGTTAGATAGCGATCATAGTCTGCCGAATTTTCGTAATCTGAAGATTGTCCATAGTCGTCAGTGCAGAACCAGTCTCCGTCGTGAAGTTCACAGTAGTACCACCATGTGTCCCAGTCAGAGTCAGATTCGTCATCTTTGCAGGACCAAACGTCGGAATCATCGTCTGGATTGCCTTCCCACTCACAGTATCCACCATAGTAAGGTTCCCAGTCTATATCTGTATTGTAGTCACCATCTTCCCAAGAATCATCATCTTCCCAAGAATCATCGCCCATATCTAGATCATCATCCTCTGAGAACATGCTTTCTAAAGCTGTCATGTAATCATCAGTATGCTTCATTCTTATGGTATAATCATGAGTGCTGTTAGAGATAGAATACTCTATTTCATTACCCTGCATAATCATGTAATAGAATGCTTGATTTAGAGTTCCGTTTTCATTCAACTCCGAAGATTCTTCAGACGCGAAATATTTGTCTGCGGAGATGTAAGCACTCTCGAAAAAGTAGTTGTTATTCTCATATAATTCCATGCTATGTGAAAATACTGCATCTGGATTATCTTCCCATGAGAAATCTTCGTCTAGACCGTTCCCTATCATTACCGCCATCCTATCGAGCTCAGATAGCAGAACATCCGCATACAAGCAAGAGGATTCATTCGAAACCGTTACATTTGCATCATAAGTTAGAGATGTAAGGTTGTCACAACCTATAACATCAATTATTTCGTTTTGATTATTTTCCTCTTGGTTAACATCATCTTCCTCGGTATCATCGGTGCCTAAGCATCCTGCGAGTAGGAGCATTGTCGTCATTAGTAAGGCTAAAGCTTTGTCCATAGATTAGGGCGTCCGAAACTAATATATTTACGTTGGCTAATTATTAAAAAACAATTTTATTCAATAATTAGAAGTTCAGCACCTTGAGAAACCTGATCTCCAACACTGTAGTTGACAGACTCTACAATTCCATCAGTAACAGCAATAATCTTGTGTTCCATTTTCATCGCTTCCATAACCAATAGAACGTCTCCTTTTTTGACAGAATCACCAATTGAGACATTCACATCCAGTATCTTCCCGGGCATGGGAGCGGTCAATCCACTATCATCCTGAGAGTTAGATACTCCCTCTTCAACTAACTCGTATCTCAATATGTAACCTTGAACATGTAACCACCAGCAGTCGCCTACCTTTGTCGCAACAACCTTGTGCCTTTTTCCATTCATTTCTAGCCAGATATCTTTCTGGATATCTACTGAATTACCGTCGGAATTGAAAATCGACCCTTCCCTGTGTGCCTCGATTTCTTTGATACCATCCGATGTTATGAATTTCATTACGGATACCTCCCGTTAATCAACTCAAAGATAGATACGTGGTCATCAACACTGGTTGCAGATACCTGCTTTTTGCCGTAGTTGGTTGATTCACAAGCAAAAGAAACCAATAAACCCGCATCAAGGATATCGTGAGGTACACTATCAGACCACCCATCTGGCCATAATTTTTCTATCATATCGGTTGTAGTCCAACCATCAACAACATCAGGATGTTCACACAAATCTCTTAGGAATCTCAAATTTGTCACACAGCCAAGTATCACAAATTCATCAAGAGCTCTACACATTCTTTGCAGTGCTTCAATCCTTGAAGGAGCCCACACGATCAGTTTAGCTAACATTGGGTCGTAGTCTGGAGTCACGTCATCTCCTTCCCTAACACCTGTATCTAGTCGCACACCTGGTCCAGTAGGTGGAATGAATTTTGACAACGGGCCGATTGCTGGAAGGAAATTGTTAGTGGGATCTTCAGCATACAATCTAACTTCGATAGCGTGCCCTCTCATGGAAAGGTCACCACAACTCATTGGTTCCCCTGCTGCGATTCTTAATTGCTCACGGACCAAATCAACTCCTGTCACCATTTCTGTCACTGGATGCTCAACCTGAATTCTAGTATTCATCTCTAGGAAGTAAAATTCACCAGTTGGAGTTACCAAAAATTCGACTGTTCCTGCTCCAACATAGTCAACTGCTCTAGCAGCATCACAGGCGGCTAATCCCATAGCTTCTCTTAATTCTGAATCTACTGCTACGCTCGGTGATTCTTCAAACACCTTTTGATGTCTACGCTGAACGCTACATTCTCTTTCTCCCAGATGTATAGTTCGACCAAATTTATCGGCAAGAATCTGGATTTCTATGTGCCTACTACCAGTAAGTAGCCTCTCGATGTAGATTCTATCATCACCAAAAGCGTTCATCGCCTCTCTCATCGCAGCTTTTGCTTCATGTTCTAGATCTTCTTGCCTATGAACAGCACGCATACCTTTTCCTCCTCCTCCCGAGGTGGCTTTCAGTAGTAGAGGATAGCCAACTTGGGGTGCTAGTTCAAGCACTTGCTCAATACCACCATCAATCTCTTCACCGGGGATTACTGGAACTCCGGCATCTTTCATCGTAACTCTAGCAGTCATCTTGTCTCCCATAGTAGAAATTGCTTCAGGAGAAGGCCCTATCCAAATCAGCCCCGCATCTGTTACCGCTTGTGCGAAATCTGCTCTTTCTGATAGAAAACCAAAACCAGGGTGTATTGAATCGCAACCGCTATCCAATGCTATTCCAATTATTTGCTCTTGATTAAGATAAGTCTCACCCAACCCTTCTCCTTTCAATGGTATAGCAAGGTCTGCAATTTCTGTAAATAATGTGCCTGCATCGTTTTCAGCGTAAATCGCAACGCCTTCTATTCTAGCTTCTTTACACGCTCTCAAGATTCGGCAGGCTATCTCTCCCCTGTTGGCGACGAGAGTCCTCTTTAGCATCCTATCAATCCTCTATCCAATCGGCACTTCTTTTCTCTAGGAAAGATGAGAGACCTTCTTGGCCCTCGTCGCTGCCCCGCATGCGGCTTGTAAAGTCAAGAGTCCATTTCCTCAAGGACACATCATCGCCCTCCCATCTATCAAATCCTAGTGTAAGTTCTTTTGCAGCACTAACGGCGCATGGCCCTGTGGTCAAAATCTCTGAAAGTATGTCAGAGACATCAAGTGATTCATCAATTGAATCTATCATACCAATTCTAAGTGCTTCAATTGTGTCCATTCTTCCTGCAAGCATTGCGTGCCTTCTGAAGTTAGCACTGCCCATGCGTCTGTATACGTATGGACCAATTACTGCTGGCAATATTCCGAGTTTTCCCTCAGAGAGTGCAATCTTCACCCCCGGTTGACAAACAACATGATCAAGGCACGCAATTAGGCCAGCTCCGCCACCTAATGCTACACCCTGAATTTTACCAATTGTAAAACATGGATGAGCCCATAATGTATTGAATAAAGAATCAAGTCTTTTTGAATCTCGTCTATTTTCTTCTGGAGTATTTGCACCAGCATCACGCATCATGTTAATGTCAGCACCAGCACAGAAATGCTTCCCTTCAGCAGATAATATTACGACTCTCAAATATGGTGTCCCGTCTTTTGAAAGAAGAGAACCTTTTGTAGAAACCGAATTTTCAGCAGTCCACGAAAATACCTCGATTAATTCTGATATCATTTCAACGTTCAATGCGTTGTATTTGTCTGCTCGGGCAAGTCTCACCTTAGCAACAGGCCCATCAATTTCCAATTGAATAAGTGAAGTTTTTGGCTTGTCTTTCATAACTAATTCTCCAATTGGTTTTTTGATTTTTCAATTACATTCTGAATACTCCAAATCTATCATTTGGCAATTCAGCATTCTGACTCGCGGCTATACATAATCCTAGAACATCTCTTGTATCTCTTGGATCAATTATTCCGTCATCCCATAATCTCGCTGTTGAATAATACGGGCTTCCTTCAGTCTCATATTTTTCAAGGATTGGCGCACGGAATGATTCTAACTCATCTCCCTCCAATGGCTCCATTCCTTCCCTAGCACGCTGGTCTTGCTTGACTGTTGTCAAGACGTCGGCAGCCTGTGGGCCTCCCATAACCGATATTCTGCTATTTGGCCACATGAACAAGAATCTAGGGTCGTATGCTCGACCACACATTCCATAATTTCCCGCACCATGAGAACCACCAATTATGACAGTAAACTTGGGGACATTCACACAAGATACAGCGGTTACCAATTTCGCTCCATCTTTAGCAATCCCACCAGCTTCATACGCTTTTCCGACCATGAATCCTGTAATGTTCTGAAGGAAAACCAGAGGGATGCCTCTCTGACCACAGAGTTCTACAAAGTGTGCTCCTTTTACGGATGATTCAGAGAATAGGATGCCGTTGTTTGCAACAATCCCTACCTTGTATCCATGGATATGAGCAAAACCACATATCAACGTTTGGCCGTATCTAGACTTGAACTCATGGAATCTGCTTCCATCGACAATCCTTGCTATGATTTCCTTGACGTCTACCGGTGTACGGTTATCGATTGGAATCAACCCTAGTAAATCTTCAACATCGTGGAAAGGATCTTCAGATTCTTTTCTCTCCAGTGGTGCTAATTCCCTACTTCCAATATTTTCAACCACATTCCTAACCAAACGTAATGCTTCATTTTCATCCTCAGCGAAATGATCAGCAACACCGCTTTGAGATGTGTGAACATCTGCTCCACCCAATTCTTCAGCGGTTACTTCCTCACCAGTGGCTGCTTTTACCAATGGTGGACCAGCAAGAAAAATAGTTCCGTTGCCTTTTACAATAATTGACTCATCACTCATAGCCGGGACATAGGCTCCACCCGCTGTGCAACTTCCCAAAACGGCTGCAATCTGCGGAATACCATCTCCTGACATTCTTGCTTGATTACGGAAAATTCTACCAAAGTGGCCTATGTCAGGGAATACTTCATCCTGCATAGGTAAAAATGCTCCACCAGAATCTACGAGATAGATACAGGGAAGATTATTTTCATGCGCTATTGTTTGCGCTCGAATGTGCTTTTTTACTGTCATTGGATAATATGATCCACCTTTTACAGTTGCATCATTAGCAACGAACAAACATTCTCTTCCGTGAACTAGACCAACCCCTGTCACAATACCTGCGCTACTCGCTCTCCCATCATACAGGTCGTATGCTGCGAGAGGAGATAATTCTAGGAAGGCGGTTCCTGGATCTATAATTTTCTCAATCCTTTCTCTGGCCAGAAGTTTTCCTCTACTTCGGTGCCTTTCGACATATTTTCCACCGCCGCCTTGGCTTACATGACCTAGTCTGTTACGGAGTGTCTCAATCAAATCTTGATTGTGACTACGGCGAGTTTGGTAGTCGGAATCGGCGCGATTAACACGAGTTGCTAGCCTATCCATGCCTTCCCCTCAGTCTACGTAACAATGAGTTTGACTTGAATCAACCGCTTATACTCCAAGAACCAATCTGCCAATTCCCCTAAGTCCTGGTGCCATTCCAACAATCATTACTGCCAGCACTACCAGCACTCTCAAATGCTGCTGTCTACTTTCAACTCTCATCTGTGAAAACATCCAGATAATAACTGAAATTAATGCTGCCTTGAGCAGGAAAAATAACCAAGCACCTTCACCTAAAATGTTCAAACTGTTCCCAAACTGGATTACTGCATCAGATAAAGGATGCTTTTCAGAAAACCCATAGTAGTCGATTCCAATCATTGTTGCTAAACCATCACAAAGTTGACCAAATAACATACCTGCAACCATTGGTGTGGCTAATATTCCAGTGGGCGTCAAAACTTCAACGGGATGATCCGAGCGATCTTCTGATTCCCATTCTTCTAAGGTTAAACCATCAGGTATTACACCAACTTCATGACCTGTAAGTCTTAATTGAGCTAAGTCCTCAGCACCTTTTTTCCAAACAAACCATGTGACGACTATCGGTATTCCAACTGCTATCATTAAGGGAATAATTACATCATTATCTTTGGGGATTTTACCATTTTCTTGCACCCAAGGAGTGCTTACCAATTGTGCCCAGTGACCCAATCCCATAGTAATCAATCCTGCTGCTAAAGCTAAGATTGAACGAGTGATTGCATCCCAATCCCAGGTATTGTGCATCACGAAGGCAATCATCACGGTCCCTAGTATCGATCCTGCCATTATCCAAAAGTGACCAGTATCATGAGAGTGCACATTAGGTAGAACTAGTAACCCTGTGAATGCAATGTATGCCACTAGAAGCATAGTCAGCATTGATAGATGCTTTTCTCTACCAATATGCCCAATAATTCCAGCCAATACTAACCATGCAGCAAGGTGAATGTGGATTACAGGAGATATAAACAATACATCAATACCTTCGTTGAAGTAATCTGAATCCTCCATAACTCTCAATATTGGTGCTAGAGCGACCCAGGCCATTAGAGCCCACATCATTCTATCATCAACTGGAAGCTTCCACTTTCTGAAAAATGCTTGAAGAACAATGACTGCTGCAACCATTATTGAGATGTAGACTATCGTGTTTACAGCAGAATATCCTGCATCGCCTTGACCTGCATCTTTTACAATAGGGTCCCAAATGTAGACTTTTGCAAATTCATCCCAGAATATCTCTGGAGTGAGAATAAGACCCGCAATCACAATTAATGCAATAATAGCAAACGCTGAAAGAAGAATTCTCTCTATCTTAGAGAAATCTGTTTCTTCCATAATTCGTTCCACACCATTTTCAAAAAAATGCTGAATATCAGAGATTTATTCATTCCTCTTCGGTGACATCACATTCTGGTGTTTCACAGGATGGGTCTTGACAAGCAGGGTTTGCACATGAACTATCACCATCACTTTCATCTGCTACTCGAGGTTCATGAACTTCAACAAATGATACCTTGCCTGCCTCGACAGAATCCCTCAATACTGTTACGAGTCGGAATTTCTGCATTGCAGCATTTGGATCGAAAAGCATAGTTTGAGGGACTACGATTGAGATATCATCCCCATCAAATGTAACTTCAAATCCACTCTGTCCAGTATTCGCTTCAAGAAGAGCCTCAACTTTCTCCTCTTTTCCTTCAATAACCTTCACTATCTTGTAGTCATATTTGAGCGATCTACCAGCCATGGGATGATTGTAGTCAATCCTAGCTCGACCTGCTGCGAGATATGATAGAGTTCCTTGACGACCTTCAACGGTTACAGGCCCGCCGATATAGAGAGACTTTGGATCTCTAACGTGTCTTAGAAGTTTATCGATTGATATTGTTTCGATTTGGTCTGGATCTTTCTCACCATATGCATCGGCAGGTGCGATTTCTAAAGAGATGTCTTTGTCAGCCTCTGCTTCCAATAGACTATCCTCAAATCCAGAGATAAGATTTCCAGCGCCAACAACACAAACTAGAGGGGTGTAATTTCTACCCTCTTGATGCATTTCATGTTCCTTTGCAACTTCCTCTCTGGTTGTCTCAATTAAATCTCCTGAATCTGCATTATACAAGTCATATTCGACATGGACAATAGTTCCTTCCTCCATGATAATTCACCTATCTCCCCAAACGGGGTCAGTTTTGCGACCAACCATCCCTATTTCAATGAGTTGGCTTCGCCTTATTCAACGATAATGATAAACTCGCCAGCAACATAAGCGCCCACCCACCCCAAACAAGATGGATACCCGGTAAATCATACACTATTACTCTCACAAGGTCACTATCTTCCATCAGCGACCTTGCTTGCGTCCCATCCATAATTAGAACTAAATCTCCATGCCACATACTAATGCGGTCTACTTCAGACCTAGATCTCGTATCGAAGCGAATAACTCCAGGTTCAACTGTCTCCAGTAAGTCTCCATCTTTGTAGACGTTAATTACTGCTCCTAAGTAACCGTCACCCACTTCTAAAGAGGAGCTATTTGTTTTCACCACTTCTGTGAATTCTAGTTCATAGTTCTCCCACTCCACCTTTTCGTTTTTGACCAAAGTTACGGAATGAGAAAAGGTTCCTCTGTCTATAATTGTAGTACTCATGACATGACCAATAATCAAGAGCACTAAGCCTAGGTGTGTTAAGTGTGCCATCATTGATACCTTGCGATCACTTGTATTCTCTTTTACAAGAGAAACTGTTGCAGGTAATGCCAAAAGAGCAGGTAATAATACAACCATCCCAACCTGCCCTCGAGACAAAGATGCTCCAAGCACGTCAGTAGAGTCGTAACCTAGAGAATCGCCGAAGAACCATGCTAGAATCAGAACGCCCGGAATCATGGTCAAAATGGCAAAAACACGACTAGGTTTGTGACGAAGGCTCCACATTACATAGGACATCATTATTGCTGCAACAAACGGAGCGCCATACAATTCATGCGCAGCAAACTGTATTGAATCAATACTAGCTATCAATATCACCATGGTCAATATCAAATACATCCCAACTACCACTACTGGAGACCATAAAGCCAACCTTTGTTGAGTCCTTTTATCTGCGAAAGAGAATTTCTTGCTTTTAGTATCAGATATGAAGAACCAAGGTGAGATAAATGCAGTCATACCAATTGCACATATCCAGACCTCAAGCATTCCCGACCATGAGGCCGCTAGGAATAGCATTATACCTGCGGTAGCCCATCCCCATGCCTTGAATTGGTCTTTTTCAAAGATTAAACCAAAAGCAAATAGAAGTGACAAAATTTCAAAGAAAACCATTCCATGAACAAATCTTAATCCGACCATAACACCCGGGATAGCAAACCAATAATAATCTGGAATTTGCTTGTTTTTCAGAGATTTAATTCCAGACTCAATAAAAGGACCGAAGGCGATTATTACCAAAAGAGTGGGAGGAAAACCGTCTAGGATATCACCGTTCCCGATAACGCCTAGAGTAGCTATAATTGGCAACATTAGAAGCCATTTTTTTGAAAACTCCGACCCTAGCCTTGATGCAAGGAAGAAAGCGATCAATTGAATAATTCCCAGGAGGTAAACCATTACTTCAATTCCACTGAGATCTGACAGAAGAACCATCATCCTACCAAACACATCGTTCGGGGTTGCACCCTCTGAATCTACTACAAAGGTATGAACGCTTACAGCCCACACTCCGCCGGCTCTGGTCACCATAGTTGAAAATAGAGATAGAGCCCCACATGCTATTGCTACTCCTGCCCACATGTGGTTTGATGTCCGGCCTGGTCGAGTTCGAAGATGTAGAAGCACTACAAGACATATCCAGGGTAACAATGAACCTGTTTCAACTGGGTCCCAAGCCCAATAACCTCCCCAGTCAAGAATCAGGTATGCCCACAGTCCACCCAATCCGATACCCAAAGTAGATACAAAAAATGCCGGACGAGCTACTTCTATTAACCTAGTTTTAATTCCATCAAAATCTGTAAATATTGACGTAAGACCGATTATTGTTAGTGTAACGGACAACGAATATGCTAAGAATATCAAAGGCGGATGGATAACCATCAAATTTGTTTGCAGTAATTCATTAAGCCCTTGTCCACTACCTCTACCGAGCTTGAATGGATCATATATCCAAGCAACTAGTAAGAGCGTCAATGTGAATCCATTCATTAATCTAATTCTCAGCATATGAGATGATTCACTTTCCTTTGAAAACGGCTTCCTCCAAATCACTGTCAATAACGCCATCCAAGCGGCCCACATCAGAATTGGGCCTTCTCTAGCTGCCCAAGTTGCTGCAAATCTGAACCTGTAAGGTAATTCTTCTCCACCATAAGTCGAGACAAGATAATTGGAATCATAATTGAATGTGAACATAGCAGCTAGTATGATGAAAGGAAGTGCAAGGAATCCATTTAGACGAGCATCCGGTTTTGCAGTAACTACTATCGCTACTACAACCGCTAATGGCATCAAAACAGATTCCATCAAATCACCAACCAAAATGCTTAGCCCTTGAGTATCCGAAAGAGAGTAATACGCTTACTACACCTTTGGTGTAAAGTAGCGGGTGACGGACTAGAATCTTAAGACCTATCCACAGTTTGTCTAGTGCTGACATTGAACCAAGCTCCTCGGGCAAACAACGCGCCATGTTGGATAACTCTTTGTCGGTTAAATCATAAAGCGATGTTTTACCCTTGAGGATTTTTTTGTAAGGAGGGAATCTTTTTTTCCAAGATTTCACATAAGATTGCATTTTTTGATTTGAGAGATCGCCCTCATTTATTGCCTCAGCCATTGTTAATGCTGCTTGTCTACCTGACCACAACGCAAGATGCGAGCCTCCCTCAAATAGAGGAGACGTAAATCCTGCAGCATCGCCAACAAGTATCAAACCGTCCGCAGTAGTTATCTCTCGTGGTCCAGAGATAGGGATTGTGCCTCCAAAAGGCCGGGGTTTTATCCCTGGCTTTCTCCATTCTGGATTTTGTATTTCTTTTTCTTTCAAGTAGGTTTCATTTACAAACTTATCAAGATATTTTATTGCACCTTTTTTGTCAGTAGTCACTAGTCCTACATTCGCTCTGCCACCATCTTTGGGAATCATCCACACATATCCATGTGGTGAATATTCTGGCCAAAGATAGAAATCGAGATAGCCGTCATTTTCAACGTCAGTCATCTCATACTGGATTCCTGCAATCATCTCAATCTGCGTTCCCATTTCGAGTATTTTTGTTGCAGCCCCCGTGACACCTGATGCGTCAATTACTGCTTTGCATTCGATTGGAAATGCGTCTCCTTTACCATCAATTTTCCAATATAGAAATTCATTTTTGCTATTGTAAATTCTTTCCATTGATTTTACCTTATGTGATAGTTTAAGCTGAGCTCCCAATTTTACTGCTTCACTGCACAACCACTGTTCGAACTTGTGTTTCTCGAGGACGTAACCTTTCTCTGTAAGTAGCCTAGATGTGCCGTCAGGGAATATCACTCTTATTCCTTTACAATCTAGAGCTATTACTTCGTCTGGTAATTCCAAATCTAGATTGTCAACAGCAATTTGAGACAGACATTCTCCGCAGTGCACGGGAACACCTACGTCTGAATCTGCCTCGACAATTACTGTTGAAAGCCCGGCTCTAGCAGCATGTAGGGCTGCCGACCCACCTCCGGGACCGGCGCCGATTACTAGCAGGTCACAGTCCGCCATGTTACAGCGTATGTGATGCGAGATTTCAATCAGTCGGAACAAGACAAGTATTCATGAAGAATCAATTCTACGGTGTGGTATGGCCTGGGTTAACCTTAGTCGTTGGGTCAGCCATTTAGAAAAGAATGGCGAACTGATGACAATTAGTGAACCAGTAGACGTCGAACTGGAAGCTGGTGCAATTGCTGATAAGTTAGTGAAAACAAATGGCCCGGCTGTATTGTTTGAAAAACCCCGCTTACCAAACGGAGAAATTAGTGAAATTCCGCTTGCAATGAATCTTTTTGGATCGCATGACAGGACGTTGAGGGCGTTGGGTGCGGCTCATTCAAAGGAAGTTGGTGAAAGATTGGTAGCATTGATGAAGCCCGATATCGGAGGTATTGTGAAAAAACCCTGGACTGGTTTGCCCTTGCTTAGAGATGCAATATCTATGCCTCCTAAAAAAGTTAGAAAGGGCTCATGTCAAAGAGTTGTAATGGAAACAGATGTGACAAAATTACCGATACCAAAGACATGGCCAATGGATGGAGGCAGATACATTACACTGCCACTAGTTGTTACAAAAGACCCAAAGTCTGGTGAACATAATCTAGGCATGTATAGAGGTCAAGTTTTCGGTCCAAAAGAAGTTGGTCTCCATTGGCAAATACACAAGCACGGAGCTGACCATGCCGCTGCATGGCCTGAAGGTAAAATGCCAGTTGCAATTTGTATAGGCGGGCCACCAGAACTGATATTCTCAGCAATCGCACCACTACCGGATAACTTGGAAGAATACATGTTTGCAGGCTTCTTAGGGAAAAAGAGACTTAGAATTACCAAAGCCTTGACGCAAGATCTGCTAGTCCCTGCTGATGCAGACGTCGTCATCGAAGGATGGGTCGATGCAACGAAAACCAGAACTGAAGGGCCATTTGGAGACCACTTCGGATTTTATTCTTTAACTGGCCAATATCCTGTCTTGAATGTCACCGCAATAACTCGAAGAAAAAATGCAATCTTGCCTGCTACTATCGTTGGTCAGCCTCCCATGGAAGATGGATATCTTGGAGAAGCAATCGGTAAGCAATTCAGGCCAATACTCTCATTTCAACATCGAGATGTACTAGATGTTCACCTCCCACTTGAAACTGGCTTTCACAATTTAGCTATCGTAAAAAGTAAGCAAAGATACCCAAGACAAGCAAGAAAGACCTGTTTAGGGTTATTGGGTGCTGGACAAATGATGTTTCTTAAAATTATGATTGCTACCGACGAGTCGCCTGATGACTTGGAAGCTCTACTTGACGCATTGAATGATAGAGTCGACCCAAATAGCGACATTACAATTCTGGACGGAATGGTAAGTGATTCGTTAGAACCTGCTTCCACGTTTGAGAATGTTCATTCCAAAGTTATCATAGATGCCACTAGAATTGTAGATGCTGACCCACGAAGTGGAAATCCTGTTGAGGGATCGCCAGTTGATGAATGTCCGGCTTGGAGAAGAGGGCAAGAAAATCCACCTGGCGTAGATAATACATTTGTTGAAAGAGTAATGCAAATAGATGGTGTCGAAGGCTGTTTATTGTTGAGGAATTCTATGCTGGTAGTAACCCTAGATATCGATGGAAAGCCTGAGCCAAGAACGGGTTCTCAATGGCCTGATGAAGAAAATGCTTCTAAACAGAGGGAAAAAATTTCTCAATTGCGAAATTCAATTTGGCAATTAGACTCCAAAAATGAATTGAGGTGGTTATTCTTCACAGATAATGACTTAGATTTACATGGAAGTGGTGCCAAAAGAAGACTGCTCTGGCAACTAACATCTCGCTTCGCAGCTGAGCGTGATTTCATCGTGGAAGATGGTAGAATCTTTTGGGATGCAACAACTCCAATACCCTCAAAAGAAGGGCCGAGTGTTGTAAGAAGATGGCCAGCAATTACGATGCACGATCCTGAAACATTGGAAGCAATTGAGAGATTTGATTTACCCCCTTGGCCAAACAATTTGGTGATGTAGATGGATTTGAAGCAAATTTCATCATTTGTTAAAATCGAACACACACTATTCAGCCTTCCATTCGTTTTCATTGGGGCCTACATGGCAGGAGAACCCACAATCTCGCAACTAGTATGGATTCTTGTGGCAGCGATTGGAGCAAGAGGTTTGGCAATGGGTCTAAACAGAATAATTGACAAGGACATCGATGCAGCAAATCCTAGAACAGCAAAAAGACATCTTGCAGCTGGAACGATGTCTATGCAAACAGCCTGGGTCCTTTGCAGTATTTTCCTTCTAATGTTGGTTACTGGTGCTTGGATGTTGAATCCTCTGTGCCTATACCTATCTCCAATACCAGTTATTGCATTCGTTGTTTATCCATACCTCAAGCGGTTTACGTGGATGTGTCATTGGTGGCTTGGTGGTTGTCTTGCATTAGCACCTGCTGGCGCATGGGTTGGGATCAGAGGAGAGGTTATGTCTGGTGACTGGTATCCTGAATTACTATTAGTCTCGGTTGGAGTGTTACTCTGGATTGCTGCGTTCGACCTTGGATATGCACAAATGGATATTGAAAGCGATAGAAAAAACGGAGTGAAATCCTTTCCCGCTAGATTTCAACCACCTACCACGATGACAGTTATGCTGCTCTCTATACCATTGTGGGCATTCGCTTTTTCTACCGTTTCCGTTTACGGAACTATCGCATCGCTGGCTGTGATAATATCAATCATAATTGTTGGAGGTAACAACTTCCAAACCTGGTGGTTCAGAGGTCATGCTGCCACTGGCTGGATTCTTCTTTTGAGTATGCAAATTTGATAGAGTGAGTCCTCCTACATCAATGCATGAATCCGATTGTGAAATCCCTGCTTGAGTTTAACGAAGCTTTCGAAATACCATATCTCACAGAGCCAGGCCTAAGTTCTGACGAACTTATTGAGTTGAGAATAAAATTACTTAGCGAAGAAGTTGAAGAATATGCAGAAGCAGCCAGAACAGGTGACCTTGTAGAAGTCCTAGACGCACTCGCAGATATTGCATATATCCTCGCTGGAACTATAATCAATCATGGCATGCAAGAGATTTACGATGATGCTTTTAATGAAGTACATAGATCTAATATGGCGAAATTAGTAGACGGGAAAGTTATTCGGAGAGAAGATGGGAAGGTAATGAAACCTGAAGGGTGGCAGCCACCCCAACTTGCTAAATTTCTCCAGTGATTTATTCAAACACCACCAAGTGCGATAATTATGCGGACAGCAATAGTGACTGGGGGAGGTCGCGGAATTGGGGCCGCAATATCAAGAAAATTAGCAGAAGATGGTTACAGAATACTACTGACATACTCTACTTCATCAAAACCCGCAGAATTATTGGTTGACGATATTAGAAACTCGGGAATAGATGCGGTCGCAGTAAACTGCGATGTTACCGATGCGAGAGAAGTTGCTCTCCTAGCTACACACCCTTGGGTTAGTGAAGGAATCGAGGTTTTGGTCTTAAATCACGGCAGATATGATCGAATTGATGCAAAATCACTGGACTATGCACACCTGAGAAGGACCATGTCAACTAATTTTGAAGGTTCATTCCTAGTTTGGGATTCAGTAAAATCCAGCTTGAATAGTGAAGCTAGAATTTGTGTTATTGGAAGCCAATTAGGAACCAGAGGTTCTCCACATGGTGCTGACTACTCAGCATCAAAAGCTGCACTTGCTCTGTGGGCTCGCTCGTTAGCCCAGGCTGTTGGGGCTGACGGAAAGAGAGTCAACATCATTGCACCTGGATTTGTTGATACAGATATTCTCGCTGGCGACACGCCCGAAAAGCGTGCAAGCAGAATCGAGGAAGTACCTTTGAAAAGGATTGGAACACCAGATGATATAGCAGAAGCAGTTTCATACCTTGTGAGCGACGAAGCGAACTACATTACAGGGGCTGTTATTCATGTTAATGGCGGACTGTATTTGCCTTAGGATGATGGAAGTATGAGCGACCCCTTCGACATCTCGAAGGCCCTGGAAGGGGCTGTAAAAGACACGCTTTCTCCTTCAATCTCAAAGTTCGAATTACAGTCAAAACATAGCCCAGCGGGAGATCAAGAAAAAGCAATTGAAAAATTAGTTTTTCAATTGAAAAATAAACAAGAAAGATGTGTCCTTTTAGGTGTAACGGGATCGGGCAAAACATTCGCAATGGCACACCTCATTGAGAGGTTGAACATCCCCACACTGATAATGAGTCACAACAAAACATTAGCGAGACAACTGTACCAAGAGATGGCCAGTTTATTTCCTAATAATGGCGTCGAGTATTTTGTATCACACTATGATTACTACCAACCAGAAGCATACCTCCCAAAAAGAGATTTGTACATCGATAAAGAACTCTCGATAAATGAAAGAATTGAACAAGAAAGATTTGCCACGGTTGCCAGCCTAGTCAGTCGTCCTGATTGTATCGTCGTTTCATCTGTATCTTGCATATACGGACTTAATGCCCCTGAAACATTCCTGTCTTACCACTGCAGAATTCATGTCGGTCAAGAAATTGAACCAATCGATCTGATTAGAGAGTTGGTTGCTCTACAGTATGCAAGAACTTCAACAGACCTTGAGAGAGGGCAGGTTCGATTAAGAGGAGAAAACCTGGATGTTTGGATGCCGAGTAGAGATGATCCTTTGAGAATTAGGTTTGGATTTGATGGAGTAGAACACATACAGATTTGCGACCCTGTCACTTGGGAAATCCTTGACGAATTAGAAGAAGCCTGGATACACCCAAAGGAATTCTTCATGGTATCGCCAGAAAGATTCGAAAATGCACTTGAGAATATAGAGACCGAGTTGGATGGAAGAATTGCTGAGTTGAAATCTGAAGGCAAGGAGTTAGAAGCACACAGGCTGGATCAGAGGACCAATTATGACCTAGAAATGCTCCGCGAAGTAGGACACTGCACCGCAGTTGAAAATTATTCTATGCACTTTGATGGAAGAAGTCCAGGAGAAAGGCCATACTGCCTCTTAGATTTCTTTTCAGCAGCAGCTAAACAATTTCATGGAGATCCTGAAAAATTCCTAGTGATTATGGATGAATCCCATGTCACTCTACCGCAAGTAGGCGGAATGTATGGAGGAGACCGAAGTAGGAAATTGAACTTGATTGAGCATGGTTTTCGACTGCCGTCTGCTGCTGACAATCGACCATTGAAGATACATGAATTTCAGAGTTTAGTCCCCCAAATGGTCTATGTCAGCGCTACACCAGGTGAAAGAGAGTTATTGCACTTTTGTGAGACGACTGAGCAAGAGATCCCGCTAGGTTTGAGGCATGCTTCAGGCGGAGGCGGCGTCAATGAACCAGAATACTCGAAAAAGCATCCCGACTCTGAAAGTATGTATGATATGTTACAGATGATTGAAGATATCCCAAGAATGGAGATTAGACCTACCGGCCTATTAGACCCCGCAATAGAAGTCAGAGGCACGGAAGGCCAGGTTGCTGACTTACTTTCAGAAATAAATGCTCGAATCGAGAAGGGAGAGAGAGCCCTCGTTACTGTTCTCACAATCAAATTTGCAGAAGAAGTCTCTCAGTATCTCAACAAGATGGGAATCAAGGCGCATTATCTGCATTCTGAGATCGACACTATTGAGAGAACTGAAATTATTAATGCGCTTAGAATCGGTCACATAGACGCCATCGTCGGAATCAACCTACTGAGGGAAGGATTGGATATTCCAGAGGTCAGTCTTGTAGCTATCTTTGATGCTGACCGTCAAGGCTTCTTAAGAAATGAGAGAAGCCTTTTACAGACCATTGGCAGAGCTGCAAGAAATTCCAATGGGCGGGTAATTTTGTATGCTGATTCTGTAAGTCCTCCAATGGGTGCAGC
>CEQT01024156.1_pt1 | contig 17443 bp, 19 predicted proteins | sample 530951 | NCBI WGS metagenome assembly CEQT01 (sample SAMEA2621132, study PRJEB7988) | marine metagenome | biome: marine biome (ENVO:00000447); feature: surface water layer (ENVO:00002042); material: "saline water (ENVO:00002010), including plankton (ENVO:xxxxxxxx)" | depth 5 m
AACTCATACCATGTGCTACAACTACATCGCGTTCCATTTCTCCTATACGAAGTCCACCATCATTCGCTCTTCCATGCACTGTTTGTCTCGTTAATAATGTTCTAGGACCTCTGGCTCGATAATTTATTTTATCCTTTACCATATGTTTTAATCTCATGTAATAGGTGGGTCCGAAAAAAATATTTGCTTCTATTTGTTCACCGGTTAATCCATTATACATTACTTCATTTCCGCTAGAATGAAATCCGCAATTTCTTAACAAATTACTATATAATAAATGTTTTGGACCGGTATTTACAAATGCGGTGCTATCGCCAAATGCACCTATATCAATACAAGCTTTACCCATTATTGTTTCAATCAATTGTCCTATAGTCATTCTCGATGGTATTGCATGAGGATTTACAATAATATCAGGTCTTATGCCTTCTTTATTAAATGGCATATTTTCTTCGGGTATAATTAATCCGATTGTCCCTTTTTGACCACATCTACTGCAAAATTTGTCACCCATTGCAGGTGTTCTTTGCTCTCTAATTCTAATTTTCACTAATCTAAAACCTTCATCACCATCTGTCATATATGCTTTATCTACATAACCTAATTGTCCTTTTTTTGGAAAAATAGATGCATCTTCATAACTATCTGGTGTATTTATATTAGATACGGTTCTTCCAATTAATACTGTTTTATCATCCATGGGTGTATTTTCTTTAATAATACCATTTTCATCCAATTCATTGTAATTATATCCAGGTTTTAATCGGGTTACCATTGTATTGTCTATTTTTCTGACTCTGAAGTCCGTTGTTGATTTTCCAATACTTGAACTTTCTTCTCTAGTTTCATACATATTCAAATAGGTTGTTTGAAATAATCCTCGCTGTAAAGAGCCTTGATTTATCAATATAGCATCTTCTACATTAAATCCACTATGACACATAATTGCAACCATCGCATTTTCACCACATGGATGTTCTTCTTTATGAATTAGAGACAAATATCTACTTTTAAGAAGAGGAATTTGCCCGTAATTTAAAATTAATCCCATTTTATCTATACGATTCATAAAATTACTATGATATATAGAGGCAGCTTGCTTTGCTTGCCCACATCCAAATAAATTACGAGGTAATTGATTATGTTCTGGTAAAATCACTTGATTTCCCATAACACCAAACATTAATGATGGATGTAATTCCATGTGTGTAAATGCTATATTTTTATTATTTTCTATATAATGAGGTGATGTGCATACCATGGCAAATTCTATTTCAGATGAATCTACTATATCCATAATTGCTTTATAATCTTCCATGGCGTCATAATTGGTTCCTGCATATAATTCTGCAAACTCGTAGCAAGATGAATGATTTATATTAAATGCTATTTTCTTTTTTAAAAATCCAGTTAAACAATTTTCCCATGTATATTTATTTGATTCTAATAAACTTCTAGATACCTTATTAAATAAAGTCTGTGAAGCTTGATTATAAATATTATTATTATTGAAATAAATCAATGGGCGACATAATCTTCCTCCATCGGTATATATATGAATACTATTTGTTATTTTATCAAAACTAAAACTGGTATATAATGGAATTAATCCTAATCGACGTGCTGTTAAAAATTTAACCTGTAATACGATTGGTTCATTCATACATCCAATCCAATATCCATTTACAAATACTTTTGTCATGGAGTAAATGGTTTCTGGATGATATGATCCCAATTCATAAATTGCCGTATTTTTATGAATCCAATTTATAATCACTTGTCTAGGATAGCTGGTAGTAATTTTACACATAAATGCCATATGTTTATGCAATCCAACATTTCCACCATCTGGTGTATCAACCGGGTCAATCAATCCCCATTGAGATGCATGAAGTAATCTAGGTTGAACTACTTTTGCACTAGAATCTATATCTAAATTAAATCGTCTCAAATGCGACAATGCAGAATTAAAAGATAATCGATTTAAATCTTGCACTACTCCTAGTTTTTTTGTATGTCCTGTTGCACCCCAATTTCCTTTAAATCCTTTTCTGAATCCACTTTCAACCATTTTATCTTTAAAAAATTCTACATAATTTGATTCAATTAAGCTTTTAAAATTATTACTATAAATTCCTTCATGATAATAATATTCTTTGTCTATTTTTTGATAAATTGCTTTATATTGTATATTGTAATATTCTTTAAACAATTGATACATTAAATCTCCCGATGTTTCAATACGTTTGTATTTAAAGCTATCACGGTCTGTGGGTAAAGTATCTTTGTGTAAAACTTTAAGCATTTCAAATGTCATATATCCAATGTAATAGGCTTTTTCTTTGAAATTCATTTCTCCAATATGAGGTAATAAATAGTCCGCTAATATTTCATATGCATGTTGAATGGTTTTACCTTTTGTTAATAAGGCTATAAATTTTATGGCCATTGCTTGTGAAAAAAATTGACTTCCATCATAAATACTTGGAATTAAGCTATTTAAATACTTTTCTCCATGATTTAAATCTAAAACAATATGCTTAATAATATCTTTATCACTTAAAATCCCTAATGCGCGCATTAATATAAATAATGGAACTGGTTTTCTTACATTTGGTATAGAGACAACTATTTGATTATTTGCTAATGTAGGAGTAGGAGAAATAATTCGAATAGCCAATGTGCGAATAGGTTTTGATGAATTTTCAGATACGGATCTTATCTCACAACTATGACTATATGTATCATTTACTTTGTCTCTAATATACATCATATTGTATGAAAATAATTCTTGAGGAATAATTACCTTTTCTTTTCCATCAATGATAAAGTATCCTCCATAATCATTTTTACATTCTCCCATGGTATATCGAATATTACGATGCAAATTGTTTAAAATACAATATTTGGATTGCAGCATAATCGGGAATCTGCCTAATAATATTTTTTCTAATAACATTGTTTCTTTTTTAATTGTATTTGTATTATCCATGACATAAAATTCTACATCTACATCATAATGAATAGTCATTGCGTAAGTCATATTTCTTAGTCGAGCTTCATTTGGATACATGTAATGCATATAATTTTTATCATAAATAATAGGTTTACCATAGTATATTTTATTGCCATTTATTCCTCCTATATATAATTTGCATTGCAATCTATATTCATTCTTAGAATCATCATAATCTTTTGAAATAACAATTGGATTTTTATCCGTAATAATTTGTTTTAATTGGGTTTCATAAAAATAATTACAAGAATCTAAATGATGACGTACTAAATGATTTTTATCTGAATTGCAATATTTTTTTATTATATTAAAAAATAATTCATTTTCATTCATATATATATTTTTAATTATTTTATAAATATATATATTTACAATTTATATACCACCTTTTACAGCTAAAGCGCCAAATGCTACAAAAAATAATATAATAGGCAATAGTAATACGAACCATGCTATTTCTGAATAACCCGCTTTACATATTAAATCTAAAATCCATGTCCAAAATAAAATGTAAATTGCATTTACAACTAATGCTAAAAAGGTATTTCCTACATTACAATTATAATTTCCAACACACATTTGTTTATCATTTCCTAAATTTTGAAATACTATAGCTATAAATCCTATTACAGATATGATAAAAAATATCATAGATGGTGTGCATAAGTTTTTGATATCTAATGGCTGTTTTTTATTTGATCCGGATGCTTTTCTCCCTCGAGGCATATAATATTATTATATATTTTATTTTAAAATGGATTCGTATCTGCTTGGCTTGTTTCCCAAAAATTTGGAACATCTGGTAAATCAGGTATTTTACTAGGAGGAAGCCTTTCATATTGTCCCTTATATGGTTGAGGATTTATATTTCTTTGAGCTGGATTAGATGGCGCGGATGGTGGAGGCATATTAAAATTTCGCACAAATCCTTTTACACCATATGGTATACTTACTCCTAAATTTTTTAATTCGGGCATAATTGGCCAACTTAATCCTCCGCGTTGTTTATGTCTTGACCGTCTATGTCTTTTTATTGTTTTTTTTTGTTTTCTTATGTATTTACGTTTTTTAATTCTTCTTTTTGATTTTCTTCTATTATAGCGAGTTTTTGTTGAATTTCTATACTTTTTTTTTACCATATAATATATATCTATATAATATCTACATGAGTTAACATATGACGACGGCAGCATTGTTTTGTAAGTTTTAACTGATCTAATACATTACCTTCTATTGTTTTTTCAGACCTATCTTCAGTTAAATATACAATTTCATCTATATCTTGATTTGCTTGTAACTTTTGTTTCTTTACTTCTGCTAAATAATATTGGTATTTATTTGCCAATACTTTACCGCACGTGAAACATTTGATTGGTATAATCATTTATAATAGTTAATATTATTAATGATTAAATCAATTTTTAATTAAATAGCTTTTTTAACTTTTCTACTACAACAACCTTAACATCTTTTTTAGGTGGTGGTTTATTTTTTGGTGGAGGTTTACCATTGTTTGGCATTGGTAAATAATACATTAAACGTCTAAATATTGCAACTAAAATTAAAATAACTAAAATTGCTCCAAATACTGCTAAAATCGATTTCATACCGCCTTCCATCTATATATTATATTTTTATAATTTATTCTATTTTAATGAACTCATACCCTTGATTTGTTTTTTGTTTTTTCATTTTTAAATGTTTTACATGAATTTCTTTGTGACACTTTTCACAAATAGATGCTAAATTTGCAGAATGATTTACATTAAATTGCTCAATATATCCATTTTTTGCATCTTGTTGATATTGTAAATGATGTATTTCTGTTCCCAATTCACATTTACACATTTCACAAATTCCGCGCAAAACGCGACTATTATATCTAGATTTGGAATATTCTAAAATGCTTTTTTCTCCTAAATGATTTCTTCTTATTTCATAAGCCCTTTGTAAAAAATCTTCTGGAAGGTCTAATGATTTACATACTTCTAGACCATATATACTATCACCAGATCCTTCTTTTAACTTGCGGTCATATATTAATTTATTTTTTTCCTCATCATATTGCACGGTCATATGCTTCATAGCTAAATAATTCAATGACTGTATCGATTCATATTCTACTATTTTATGAAAATGAGTTGCAAATATAAAACTTGCCTTTTTATTGTGTAAATATTCTAACCCAGATGCAAACAACCCTAATGCAGAATCGTATTCCGTTCCAGAGCATAACTCGTCACCCAATATTAAACTATTTTCATTACTTTTTTTTAATATTACCCTTAATTCACACATTTCCACCTCAAAGGTAGACATTCCTTTAAATATATTATCATTTCCCAATATTCTAGTAAAGATATACTCATATGGATAGTATTCCATATATTTACATGGAACATAAAGACCACATTGAGCTAATATTACGCATATACCGATTGATTTAATTAATGATGTTTTTCCAACCGCATTAGTTCCAAATAAACAAATACCATTTGTATCTTGCCCCAATGATACATCATTTGTAACATAAATTTCATTTTGTTGTAATTGTTCTATTAAACAATGTCGTAATTCTTTTATATTGATAAATGATTTTTGCTTCTTTTTAATGACAGGTTTAGAATAATTGTATGTTTTTGCTATAATCGATTTGCAATATAACACATCTAATGATGTAATATATTGACAAACTTCATCATATGTATCTAGTAACTCACTAAATTCTTTCAAAATAGAAGCATATACATCATTTAATTTATTTATATAATTTTTTTTGCTATATTTTATTTTTTCATATAAACTAGAAATTTCTCCACCTTCTAATAGTTTGGATTTATCGCTGTGAGTTTGAAAATGTAAATTATGTAAATCACAATCAAATTCATGTGCTTTATTTGTAAAACGTGACCTATATTTTAATTTAACATTTAAGGTATTTGTATTAGAATATCTTTTTGATATTTCGTTTTGAATTGCATGTTGCAATAACCCCCATCGTCGAGCAGTTACTTGTAAATGTAATCCAGTGTTAGCAGTTTGATGGTATTTGATTAATGGTTTTTTTGATGTTTTATTTTCTTTTTCAATTAACATTTGTTCTAATTTTACTCTAATACTTTCCAACTTATCTTCACTATCCATTCCTTCACACCAATAGGTATCTAAATCATCATTTATACCTTTATTTATAAAATAAATAAAATTGTCATTATCATCACAACACTTATCAAATGTTTTTGTATCAATATTAATACATGATTCTAATATAAAATACTTTTCTATAAATTTAACTATATGTTTCATATTTTTGTGTATATTTGGCTTATTTATAAATTTTTTTAGTTTTACATCATCTTTTACTAATTTAAATAGCTCTTGTGCACTTGTAATACTTTCATGTATATTATAAAAATCTTTTGGAGTTATCTTTTCTAATAAAGCTTTTCTTTTTAATTTTTCCAAATCTTTTATTGTATTTAAATGAGATTTCCATAATTCTATTGCGTTTATGTTACACGCATGTTCAGTTATTTCATAAGATTCATTTAATTGATTTACATTTTTTATAGGATTTAGTAAAATAATATCAAACATTCGCTTACCCATCGGGGTAATGCACATATTTAGCAATTTATTTACGCTAGAATATTTTCCTTGATACATTGAATCGTCAATCATATTTAATTGCTTCAATGAATGATTCGCCAACATAAGTCTATCTGATTTGTTTTCTATTCTTGGAATGTTTAATTTTTTTACCATATTTGGATTATGTTTTCCTACAAAATCTAATATATAACATAATGCTTGCGCGGCAATAGGATATTCTTCCCATTCTTTTAACATAACCTCTTGATTTATATTTGAAAAATAATGTGCAATGTTTTTTTTTTGATATACTTGACTTGTGCAATTATTTGCTAATGTTACATTTTCATGTTCATGATATAGATTAATTAAATGGTTTTTCTTACTATTTAATCCTATGAATTGAATGATATCGTTGATAATTTCATCTTCCATATTATGAATAATAATGGATTCAATCGGTTGATATATACTAATAAATCGTTCCAAATCATCATATGAGCTAGGATTATGATAATAAGTATTATTATATTCAGATAATACAATATCTCCCGTAAATATATCGATATTTGCAATACCAATTGCTAAATTGCGACCAAATATAGCATTATCGGTTTTATAAAACCATATGCATGTAATATTATTTGTATATTTTTTTTCTTTTTCTGTAAAAGAGGTACCCGGCCCTACGATCATTCCTAATTTTCTAGTTATATTTGGTGCAGTGCCTTCTTGAATATAAACAGGAATCGTATATCCTGCATTTTGTAGCTTTTTCAAATATTTGTCCAACATAATGTCTTTAAATCCTGCCATTACAACAGGCATATTATTTAGGGTTTGAGGCTTTTTAAAAGCTATATTTAGTTCACAAATATCAGAAAAATCTAGAATTGAACTACGTTCATAGTTACCATTTTGATTTTTTAATGCATATACTTCAAAAAAGGAACCCACAAGCATTAAAACTATCGTTTTGTCTCCATATTCTGAATAATATTTTTCTGTAAGTGAAAAATATAATTCTGCTACTTTTTCATTATTATCCATTATGATTATATAATATAAAGAAAAGTCTTTAAATATGATTACATATATAGATAACTGGTAAGGATATAAGTCATATGAATTAACATTGAATAGTATCTATCCAATCATTACTACACCTACGAACGTCTATGATTCTGGCTCTGGCTCTGGTTCTGGCTATGGTTCTGGTGGGCATATATTTATATCGCAATTTTCATAAGATAATAAAGTATAAGCTTGTGTTTTATTTCCTATTTTTGCTTCACCTGTTTTTTCAAAAGAAGTTTTTAAAAGATTTCCCTTTTTTCTTAATAAGTATCTTTGATAAGTTCCATGTTTAATATCACAACCACTACCAGGTGCGGATAATGCACCAGGTTTTAAACTAGTTATACTTCCCTTTGTTGAATTGCCATTTCTAGGAACATTTATTTTTACAACACTTTTATTTGTTCTATCACTTTGATTATTCCATACTTGATTTTTTTGATTTTGTCTAGCACTAAAAGGTGCTAAATTAAATGTATAATCAGAACTGCTTTGTCTCGATTGTTGTAATATTCTTTTTTGGGTGGCAATATAAATTTTATCTCCATTGGACATTTTATATTATATAAATATATTATTCTAATGTAATGTAGCATTTAATACAAACGGTAGAAAACTTATTGCTCCATTTTGTAATTCCATATATGAATTAAGTAATGGATGAGCTAAATAATTATGATTTACACCTAATAATATACTAGATATTATTAGTCCAAGCATACTAATCATATTTGATTTTTCTTCTCCATATAAAACAGGAATTGTATTAATACCTGATAAGGTATCATCATGGATGTCTTTATTATCAACAATATTACTTGCGGAAAATAAGGTTAATGTACATGGTAAATAATCCTCTGGATGCATTAAAATGCTATAATCATGGTCATGTAATACACAAGGTAACCAAACTGCACATGCTGTCCACATTATAGATATAAATACTGGTTTCCATGGTCCTATTATATACTTAATTTCTTTATAATTTTGAGTTGCTTGTAATAATCCTACAAATGGTAAATTTATTAAAAAATTTTCATTATTTAATAGTAAATATATACTAAAAGTGTAGGTTAGTAATAAAATTTGATTTAATACTACTTTATTTGCAATAATATAATCATATAAATCTTTTTTGGGCGTGCTATATGGAGATTCTTCATATTCCAATGCATCTTCATATCTATCCGTGCCATACACATAATATCCTAGTAAAAATTGCAAAGCTATATCTTTTGCATCAACAATAGACTCGCCATAATGTAACTTCGTATAAGCATTTTGAAAAATAGTCAATGGAATACCTATATCTATTCCAGGTAATGGATTTGTAATACAACGGATTGGCATACGAAGCGATTTTGGCATGGAATGTTTTACAAAAGATAAACTTTGCTTTTTTAACAACATCCCTATATATATAAAATACTTATTGTTGATATTTATATCTTAATAATTAGAGAAAATAATCCACTAAATTATAATATTCAGTTAATAAATGTGACCCCCAATCATCACCCATTTGAGCTAATTTAATACTGGCTAATATCAAATTTTTTTGAACATCATGTGGAATTGCATCATTATTTAAAATACTATTAATATATACATCATTTGCATGAAGAATATTATGACCTATACTGTCAACATGTGGTAAAACAGCGGATATTGTTTTTACGGCTTGTTTTCCTAAATATTCCGGTATTTCAGGTTTAATGTTATCATAATTATCCTTTATATAATCTATACTTGAAAATAGATTTGGTTCAAAATATTTTTTATGTTCTCCTAATTTATCATAATAGCTGTGTATTTTTGAATTAGTATCAAAAAAACGGTTTAATGAACGTGTAGGAATAAATGGATTAAATGAAAATACGGGGGTGATTAACATGCAAAATGTTAGAAAATACGAAATTTGCATGTTTTACTAAAATAATCAGCGATAAAAAATTTAAATAAATATTTATTTAAAAATATTGCTAAAACTAAAGTATAATGTATAAGCATTTCTTCTTTTTGTGTTATATTTCTGCTGCATTAAATGCTTATCAGTGGTTAGCACCGGCTTGGTTGAATACTCACTCACCTTCTAGACAAATTGTCCGTAAAATATCAGATAGTTATTACAAAAAATACGAACCATATAATACTAATAGCTCTAAACAATGTTTATTTTTTACTGGTGGAAACACAGAAATACCTAGCGAAATATATACCAGTTTTTTAACTAAATTATCTGAACAAAATCTTGTTGTAAATATAGTAACTCCATCTTTAGTCAAAAATAATGTATTATTAAAAACCATTACAAATAATGAACCAACCACTATTATTGGTCACTCATCTGGTTCTGCTACTGCTATTTCTTGTTGTAAATATTTAGATAATGTAGATAAAATTGTATTGCTTGACCCGGTTGATAATCGTATGCTTATTTCAGGAGAAACTCCTGGAGAAGTTTATTTTTTTGAAGGAACTAGTATTAATAAAACATTAATTGTAAATGCAGAAAAATCCTATGAGTGGAAATGGTTTCCATTTCCAAAGATTCCTTTCATTCCTTTTTTTGGACTAGGGAAAGATAAATTTAATGTCAAGCAAATGGATAAGGTGAATGTTCGTGAATATGGTCATAGTGATATATTAGATTATCCATGGGGGAAATTAATGCATAATACACTTAGTGAAGGTGTTGATAATCGTAATGAAATATTAATAGATGAATATCATCAATGGCTTGCTATTCTCATTGGAAATTATATTCATAGTGATACCATTATTCGGGATGATACCATTATTCACTATATCGATTAATATCATCCGTTAAATTCCATATTGCCCATGCTAATTTATACCGTAAATCATTTTCATATAAATATTCTAAATTAATAGATGTGCAATTGTTTTTTTCATTTTGTGCAATTAATGCTGATTTTAATTCACAACTATCTATTTGGGCAGGGTCCCAAAAAGGGGATTGGACCAAATGCCTAATGATAAATTCTTTTTTTAAAGCATTTATTTGAGCTACAATTATAAATAATACTTCTGTTCTTCCATGATCCCCCCGAGGCATCCAAGATAAAAATAAGGTTTGTTTGTCTTGTGCATGTTTTGATATTTGATAAGATTCTTGAATATATTGCTCTAACTTATTAATATTTGTAACAATATGAAGCTCATCATAATCAAAGATATTTCTATCACTAAATTCATTATTTTTTAGCTTATTATTCTCTTTATTAAATAAATCTACCACTATATTTTCAAGCCAGTTTTTTGTAATAATAGATGCTTGCCCTGGATTTAATACTTTCAAATCATTTGCTGGAGATTCTCTATTCACATGATAATGAATTAACTTTCCATTTGGTAAACGCTTTGGTGCTAAACAATACGCACAATATACATATACTAGTATAATATAGATAAATTTCATTAGCTATATTATAGCCTTTTGTTTATATAATAATTATTTATTCTATTGGACAATCATCTAACTTAAATGGTTCATATACATTATACCACATACCACCTACAAAATCTATTTGATTATCAAAATAAAAATAAGAAGTAGGATTTTTAAAAGATGTATTTAAAAAGAAAAAAGATAGATTATGTAAATATGGTTTTTTTAAAACAGCCTTTGTTAAGGTTGTATCATAAAACAGTTTATCATATATGCCATTCATGTAAAATATATTATCACTATATTCCACTAAATCATTTATTATAGTTGCATGCGAATCTTTTGGAGATTTTTTAATATCTCCATACAAATAAATATGTTTGTCATTTGAATTTGCATATATGGTTGATGAATTATATACAACATTTGAACCAGATTTAAATATATCGATAGGATCCACAGATAATTCATTTGAAATATAATCTAATATTAAGGTCCCATCTTTTTCACCATTTGTTATATATGTATTGATTTCAAAACGTGTTGTTTGTTTATCATTCATAAATACGGGGCTGGTGCAATTATAAATATTTAAACTAACATAATAATCTGCTTGATGATTATTTTCCATTTGAACGGGTATCATTTTAAAATGACAGTTATTTGTCTCTAAATGCGACTGAATCGTTTCTACTTGATAGTCATTTAATTTATAATTTACATATAAACTTTTCGGTGCAACCGTAAATGGAACGTGAATATTATTCTTTGTATATGGATTATATACAATGCTAGGCATCCCTGTTAGAAGACCGTTATAGAAGAATCGTAACAGACGCATATGTAATATATCAAGAATTATATTTAATATCATTTAAAGATAAATGCATTATATATATAATGAAGTTACGTCTGGCGTTTTTATTTCTATTTCAAAATACTGCTGCATTTACAAGTAAATCTATATACAGAACCAAATATACTATATTAAATAGTGTAAATAATCCGGCAGGATTGATTAAGAAGCTAGGTTCACAAGGAATTATAAATAATTATGGCACTCCATGGTCTTATTCTGAATTTATTCAAAATATTGCAAATAAAAAGGTAGATTCTAGCACTATTATTACAAATCAAGATAAAGCAATCGGAATATATTCTATTGATGTTGACCATTTACCTGATGATATTAATGCAGAAAATATTCATGTTACAAAAATAATACCCGATTTGTTAAATTCTGCTATTGATTCTTTGAATAATGGTCATATTAATTATGATTTTTTGGATGCAACTCAATATAATTTACTTGATGGTGTTCCTTTTATTTTTCAAATAGGTTTTATGTATTTATTACTAAGCATAATTATTAACTTTGTATTTCGTCGTCAAAGTGGTGGTATGGGACCGGGTCAGAATAATTTTATGAATCCTATGCAAATGTTAATGAATCAAAATGATAATAAAATTGATACAAATACCGTAAATGTTACATTTGCAGATGTTGCTGGATGCGAAGAGGCAAAATATGAACTTATGGAAGTTGTTGATTTTTTGAAAAATCCATTGAAATTTACGGTTGCGGGAGCAAAAATACCAAAAGGTATTTTACTAGAAGGTCCTCCTGGAACAGGTAAAACGCTATTGGCTAGAGCAGTTGCAGGTGAAGCTGGTGTGGCTTTCTTTCAAGCAAGTGGGTCTCAATTCATTGAAATGTTTGTAGGTGTAGGTGCCTCTCGTGTGAGAGAATTATTTAATAATGCGGCCAAAAATGAACCATGTGTTATATTTATTGATGAAATTGATGCAGTAGGAAGGCAGCGTGGAACTGGGTTAGCGGGTGGAAATGATGAGCGTGAGCAAACATTGAATCAAATTTTAACCAATATGGATGGTTTTACAAAATCAAGTGGAATTATTGTATTGGCTGCAACAAATCGAGCAGACATTTTAGATTCAGCTCTTACTCGACCAGGTCGATTTGATAGAAAGGTCATGGTTGGATTACCGGATAAAGAGGGTCGTCGAGAAATCATAGATGTGCATTTTAAAGATAAAAGTGTAAAAGAAACACAATATTTAGATACATTGGCTACATTGACTGGTGGATTTTCGGGGGCAGATATTGCGAATCTAGCAAATGAAGCGGCTATTTTAAGTGTAAGATACAATGAAACATCTATTACAAATGATAATATATATCAAGCATTTGAAAAAGTGACCATTGGGTTGCCTCAAAAAACAGAAAATAGGCCTCAAGATATTGTTAACATGGTAGCATATCATGAAGTTGGACATACATTAATGGCGCTATTGTTTAAAGACATGTTTGATGTTCGTAAGGTAACCATTCAATCCAATAAAAATGGAGCTGGTGGATATACGCTATTTACACCCAAAGAAAAATATGGTAATTTTCCTACAAAGAGATTTATGTTGGCAAATATGATAATTGCATTAGGTGGTCGAGCCGCTGAAGTAGTTTATTACGGAAATCTAGAAAGTGATGAGAAAAATTATCAAGAAAACATTTTGTTTCCAAAGTTTAATGATTTAGATGTAACTACTGGAGCATCAAATGATTTAAAACAAGCGAATTCTATTGCGCGTCAATATGTTAGTTTATTTGGTTTGGGTGAACAAATTGGATTGTATGATAGTAGTGATGGCTCTCAGCCATTTTTGGGAAGAGAGATTGCTAGTGGAGGAAATAAATTGAGTGATTTTACAAAGAAAGAAATCGACGAAGAAATTAAACACTTGGTTCAATTTGCATATGAAAGCGCTATAAAGATTATTAAACGCAATTCATTTGATTTAGAGCGCATGTCCCTTTTATTGATTGAAAAGAAAACGCTTAATGAAAATGATTTGGAAAAATTTAATATTATATATTAAACAATATTAAAACAAATAGATTAATATAATTAATGTTATTCAAACATATTTTTACGTTACCATTATTGTTCAAAAACTTACTTCCCATAAAAACAGAAAAAAGCATTATATTAAATAGTTATTTAGGAAAATGGAATCAGGTCGCCACATCTAGATCTACATCATTATTTGGAACAGGTCCAGGGTATAGAAATGTTAGTGCTTTATATAATATTACAAATGGAACATTATTAAGTGTATATAATTCTGGATATAATCGAAAAAAAGAATTTACTAGTATATCTGGTTATTCATATACTGAAGGTGAATCTCAAACAAAGAGAAAGTTACATTTTGATACTGTACCTGTGGACGGAAATTATTGGATAGTAAAATTAGGACCTATCAAAAATAATGAATATCAATATGCGATTGTATCTGGTGCTATTCGTAATTATTTTGGAACTAGATTTTCATTATATGTATTAGCAAGAAATATTAAAGAATATCAATTATACTATGAAGAACAGGTAAAATTATGGTGCAAAAAAAATTTATTTATATTTTATTGGAATGAATATATTCAAACCTATAAATAATATTTAAATATTAGTATATATATTATTCTATGGCATCTGAAAATTCCATTGCTTCTGTCGAAAACGAAGTATTGGATATAATGAATAACCCTTTCTTAAATGCACTTGGAAATATCATGAGTGATAATAAATTCTCTGAATTTTTTGAAAAAAACTTTTCTACACTCGATGATACAAAAACAACATTAATTTACATGAAACTGTATAAAGAAATACAAGATAAACATTTTGAAATGCATGGAAAATCGATTGATAAAATAACATGTTTACAATTAATTAAATATATTATGAGTTCATCTGAACTTAGACCAAAAGTAATTAATGCAGCTACCTCGAAATATAATATAAAAAATAGTATATCAAAAGTAATCAGTGATGCATCCATGAGTAACTTATTAACAATGGACTAAAAAGAACTATATAATTTATTTAAATAAATTATATAATTAATAATTATATGTCTACTGTATATATTCCATTAAATAATGAATATCATCCAGTTGAAGTAGTAGAATCTCAAAAGAAAAAACATTGGTCCTTTATTCTTAAGCCTGATTTGGAGTCATGCTATTTAGCTCATTTTTCTCCGTGTCATGTTCTTGGATATGTTAATAAAAAAACCGGTGGAAGTTATATATACCCATTTATGTGCTATGCTTTTATAATTGGAGTATTTAATTATACCTATTATGTTTATTATCAACTAACATATGTAGGCTGTCCTAAACATAAAACAAATACTTGCTTATATTCTCAAAGCAAAAAAACATGCGAAGACCAGTATGTGGTTATAAATAATGATAATATACAATGTATTTATAATCATGATTATAATATATGTATTGCAGGTCACAATACATGCACTGAAATAAATAATTACAATAAAGCTTGGAGATGTTTTTATATATTACAATGTTTTTGCTATTTAGGTTTATTTCTATTTCATTATATGATTCGTTGGAAACTAAAATTATATAAAAAACAAAAAACATCATTTATTCCTGAGTGTATGTCTATTTTATGTTTATTTCCATGCTCATTGGCACAAATGTATAGAGAATCTAATAAATTAGATATAGAGGAAATTTTTGTATAATATATATAATTATGAATGATTGGTGTATATACTTAGATAATTGTATAGATTGGTGTATATGCTTAGAGAATTGGATATATTATAATGCATTACCAACTATATATTTTTTTTATAATGGTGCTACAAATATGTTTACTGATACAGAGACAAATTCCGAGACCTCAGAAGAGTGTGAAGAAATATTAGATTGGGAAGTTATGGAAAACTCAAAGAGTGGTTTCTGAATCTGAATCTGTATCTGAATCTGTTTGCGTATCCTTAATAACATCTTCATCTATATATGTATTTTTTATATATATATATATAATTGTGCTAGAGGCTAATACTAAATATAACCACTTCATATATATATATAATGTTTTGAAAACAGGAATTTTAAACGCATCATTTGTGACATATTTGCAATAATAATTCGCACGAATTCCTTATAGTAGTTTTTATATAAAAATTTTTTTATTTTACCTGAGCATATATCATTATCTCTACAAAAATTAACAACATTTGGAGTTATTATTTCATAAATTTGTTCTTTATAAACGGGGTTCTGTTCACATTTTTCTTTATATAATTTATATATTTCATGCAAAGTAAGATGAAATGTTTTGATATCTCGCATTAAATCGTCTGATTGAAAATGATAAGTATATGGAATAATATGATTTATAACTAATTCATATGGTAAACGATTCATAGTAATAATCTTGTTTTTTATTTATATTATGTTCTATATACATTAAATGGTATATTAATATCTCTAGATGGATTATAAACGCTTTTATAACTCGCAAAAGTGTTCATATTGGTATATTTACCTCCTCCTGCATATATAGTATCATTACACGTGGACTTATTTTTTGTATCTAACACCAATGCTCCTGTATCTTTTGTATCTTTTGTATCTTTTGTATCTATTGTCAGTCCCTTTTCCTCCATTAACCGATCTAATGGCCCTGGAGCAGTTATATTAAATATATAATTTTGTAATAATTTACCTTTATGTATATTATTGTTTTTATCTCCATTTCCTGTTGAATAGTGAGACATACCTTCTATTTTATTATCATTCATACGTATTAAATAAACAAACAATACAATAAGTAATATAATAAATATAAATCGTTTATATATTTTTATTTTGTGACGCATAATATAGCATTATATAATATTTTATTAAATAGTATATAATTATTAATACATGGAAAATTGAGTTAGGTCGTCATTTATTTCATCAAATGGATCATATGATTCTTTATAATTACCGCTTTGTTTCGGTTTATTATTTTTATTAGATTCATCTCCTGATTCATCAACTGGTTCATGCGCTTCACATGACGTATTTGACATATTATCTCTAAGCATACCCATACCGGTTTCATCTGGTTTTGATGTAGGTATGGGTGCTAATAATGACCCTGCTCCTCCAATTCCTCCTGCTCCTCCAGGTATTTTAAGATTAAAGGTATAATTTTGTTTTAATTGAAATTGTTGGAAATTATTATTTTTATCTCCATCTCCCGTAGAATAATAACCACCTTCACCCATTGCCGCATCTGAATGTGCCATTTCATCTGATGACATAGACGTATCTGTTTTCTTTTTATCTTGATCTATTTCTGCATCCGTTTTTTTTCTACCTACTGGATAATAATTACCTATATTAGACCCAACTTCCTCTGAATTATAGTGTGAAGACCCTGCAATTATAACACCTGCTCTTATAGAAGGATAAGAATTCCATGCTACTATTTCTATTTTTACATATTTTGCTTTTACTG
>CEQT01065118.1_pt1 | contig 17338 bp, 22 predicted proteins | sample 530951 | NCBI WGS metagenome assembly CEQT01 (sample SAMEA2621132, study PRJEB7988) | marine metagenome | biome: marine biome (ENVO:00000447); feature: surface water layer (ENVO:00002042); material: "saline water (ENVO:00002010), including plankton (ENVO:xxxxxxxx)" | depth 5 m
GAAAAATCATTAATAAAATAAAGATGTAGTTTAATATGAATATCTCCTGTGCATATAGTTGTTAACTGTACGCAATCCCAATCATGAGGGAGTCTGCCAAAAAAATCTTTCCAAGTAAAATTCCAATATTTTGCCATATCAAGAACTACATCATCTTCAAATATAAGTGCGTAAGGATCATCAGTCTCCTCATAAAAATGTTTGATTGCTTTTAGATGAGACATACAACAACCTATCTCACTAGGTATCATATTATCAGGTGCCCTACCACTTAAATACTCACATACATCGTCTGTTCTACCATCAAATCCAGATATTCTTGTATGATCTTCTATTCCCCAATACTTTAATTGAGCTTCCATATAAATGCGACGGTGCTCATCTGCATCTAAATTTAACCAATATACTTTTGGTAAACCATTTAATTTAAAAACAGATTTATTCTTGTCCATCAGAAATCCTTGTCCATGTATCAGGTATTAAGTCTTTAGTATTGTGATCTTTGGTATAACCTGTTTTACCAAACCACTGAACTGGTGCGATTACTTTTTTATTTTTATTAGAGGACAACCATGCTGCCCACCAAGAGTAAGTTGAGTTAGCTATAATGAAATCCTTACATAAGGACATTAAACAAAGATCAACTCTGTTATCATCATTATCAGAAATTATAAATCTATCATCAGAAAATAATTTTTGTTGATGACACCACTTCGAATCATCAGAAAATACAATTACATTTCGATCATTATCAAAATGTTTAAGTGCTGCTTCATAATATTCGAGTGGTAAATTAAAATGGTTCTCACTATTAATTACATAATCACCTCTTCTAATATGTAATGCTATAGGATCTTCAATGCCCGATATCATTTCTTTACATGGTTCTAATATATCATTTACAAAAGTAAACTCAGAACGTATTTGATGTTCAATATGTTTGAAATATTTTTCTGTTTGAAAGTACCCTTGTAGACTTACATGATCAGGGCAATGATCAAATAGTTCTTGATCGAAATGAAAAAATCTTTCTTGAACTACAGGTGCATGACCATTGTTTAATAACCCAGTTTTTACTTTGAGATTAAAAGAATCAAAAAGTTCTGTGCGTAGCATATTTCCTATCCCATCATCAACTGCATTTTGATAATAAGGAATACATATCTCTGCTCCGTTTTTGCTAGACAAACCACGAAGCGCAGCATACTGGAACATCTGATTACACAATCGTCCCATTCTACCTAAAGCATTAAATCCTATCATATTTCTTTTTTACGATTTTTTAAATACTCTTGATCTTTATAATAATTCACTAATTGATTTCTGTCAAATGTTTTTATGGTATTCCACAAATTATAATTATTATTAAAATTAGGATTACTAAACCATGAGTTATGAGTTCGAGAGTGCTCTAAATGATAAACATAATTGTTTACTCTTGCAATACGATTTCCAAGAGTGCTCATACGAAAATAAAATTCATCATCCTCACATCCCCATGACACGAAATTTTCATTCATCATATAACAATCAATATAAGTTTGTCGTTTAATAAATTGTGTCCAACCAATCGTAGAATTAGAAAGAGATTTATCTTTATCTAATACATTTGTACTAAGAGTATTCATAAAAGAATTAAATATATTCATATTATATGTCGATCTCCATTGATAGATTCCACATTGATATGGATATACAACATCTGCTTGATCATTCTCCAACATGGCATATGCCTTATGATATGATTCAACAGGAAGAATACAATCAGCATCATAATTAGCAACAAACTTTGTATCTGATTCTACAATCAAATCATTTAATACTTTACTTTTACAGAAGAGAGGTTCGTTTGATTCTTCATATAAAAAAGTTAGATTAGAAACGTCAACATACTTTTTTATTATAGGTAAAGCTCTAAACAAAAAATTATTATGAGGTGCCACCTCCTTAATTATAACCTTTGCGTCTGTGTGTTTTAACAGATAAGAAACAACTGATATAATATTTCTTAATCTATCCTCAGTCTCAATTCTGGTTGGTATCAAAAATGTAAGATTCATTTAATTTTAACTATTTTTCGTTTTATTTTTTCAACTCCATTAGGATAATATCCTTCAGTATCTATATGACTTAGACTAGAACCAAACCAAGGGTCAGGAGCATAAATCTTCTTATCTTTACTTTGTCCAAGATATGACATCCACCATGAAAACGTGCTATTTGAAATAATAAAATCATCGCACAATGATCCCACTGCTAAATCAAAGTGACCTTTAATTAAGTTCTCTGGCACAGTATCATTGAATATAAAGTTATCACCGGTAAATATTTGTTTACACCAATCAATATCATCACTCATCACCACATACTGACGATCACTACCTAACTTCTCAATACACTCTCTATAATAATCTGCAGTGCATGGAGGATGAAAGTTTTGAACTCTTATAAAATCTTTACCTCTCCTCACATTTATACAAACAGGATGATCAGTTTTATTATCCTTATGAAACTTTTCAGCAGCACTTAAAATATGATCACGAATTATAAAATCATTTCTTAATTCATCTTCTACATTTTCAAAATAGTGATAAGATTCAAAGTAACCATATAAGGAAGAATTATCGGGACACTCATCAAATAACTCCTTACAAAATTCTGCTTGTTGTAGATTTATTTCATTACCATCTACAAGTCCAAATTTATCACCCAAATTATTCATCTCAAATAAATGTTGTAGTTGATGATGTTGGGTTATGATTTGATCACCCTCCATTCTATCAAACCAAGTTACTTTAGAATGATCTGGAATACAGTACTCATAATTTAAATTTTTTGCTATACCAACAAGGGCAGCATATTGAAACATTTGATTTCCAAGTCTACCATTTTGTCCCAAAGCATTCATACCAATCATAATTAATCTCCTTTAATCACCCGATTACTATCTTCATCTAAATGTTGAGTAGAAAATTCAAACATGTCAGTATCTTCTAAAGCAAGCATCTGATGTCTCAATCCTCTATAGACATGAAATTTATCTCCCCTCTCAAGAATAATTTCTTTTGCATTATCTCTATTATCATCTTCAGAATACCATACATGTAGTTTCCCTTCCTGTACATAAAAAGTTTCATCCTTGAGGATATGATAATGCCAAGAACATCTTTTACCTTTTATAAAATGTAGAAGTTTACCACAGTATTCTTCTGTGTTTACAATCCACTTTTCATATCCCCATCCTTTGGGAACAATTTTAATTTCGGAAGAAGTCATCAGAATTAATACCTTTGTCGTCTATAAAATAATCTGCATGAGGTTTACCCATGATCAATTCATTATACTTACATCCCCAATCTTTTAATTGTTTTTCTGTAAGTTCAAATAAAACTGCTTCGGCATTTACCGATGCAATTGAATGAGGTTGATCCGAAAATCTACCCATTGCCCTAGCAGTGAAATAGATAATGTAATTACCTTCGTCATAAAGTTTATTTACCTTATCTATGCGATCAGTCCAAGGTTCTGCTTTATGGTAATCCCTACCAACAGTAGGTGTGCAGATGGTATTATCAATATCAATACAATATCTCATAATTAATAATCAAACCATTCATTTTCGTGCCAATCCATTAATCCTACATTACCAGGATATTTTCCACCATGAAGAGTTGGATTTGGATGACCCTCATAGTACACCTCTGCTTGAGGATAAATTTTATACACCCAACTTTTATGTCTCTTGACTGGAATATTTTCTACTATAAAAGTGTTATATCCAATCAATACATCAGAGGAGTGCATTGGGTAACCTCTTTCTATCATCTCAGGTATATTATCATATACTTTTGCATATTTGTCCATAGCATCTGATCCTCCCATGGCAAATATGTCTACGACATATCTTTCATCAATACCAAGATCCTGAACCCAAGTGCCTGGTTTATATTGATTAATTAATGCTGTTGCATTATACGAATTTAAATGTAATTTTGAATTATCGTACTTTGTTATATCACCAAAATTAGAGACCATTACTAAATCAGTTCTCATGCGAATTACATAATCATACTTAAAATTATGCTCTCTTTCATAATCATGTTTCATCTCCATAACTTTTTTTATACCATAAAACATTCCCAGTTGATGGTCTTTAGGATGCATTCTTGGTATAGGATTTAATTTTTCATGTGCGATATTCCATACATCACTATATTTTTCTCTCCACTCATCATCCCTCTGTTGTTCATATATAACTTTTTTAGGTTTCCAATTTATATCAACCCAACTCATGAGTTCTTCACCTGGCCAAAATCCTTGTTGAGGTGCATCATATCTAAATGGTTTACCAGTAAGATTAGGATCAAACCATAAATGTGCAAATACATCTACATTATCATCACCAAGACCAAAAACAGTATGATGATTTTCAAAACACTCACTATAACTACGTGGTCGTCCTGAGTAACAAAGGGCAATTCTTGTCATTTTAATAAAGAAGGATAGTCTGTACAAATACCATATGGGTATTCACTTGTGTGCTTTTCGTAATAGGGATTATCTATTAAAGGAATAATCACATCATCATCTATTTCAGATGATAGATCATGAAGCCAAATTTTTCCATTCGAAGTATAAACATAAGGATCGGAAGAGTGACAAAAAGCTTGATATTCCCAACATTCTTTTGCTGCTTGAAGATTTTTACAATGAATCCAAAGATTCTTTCTCCTCTTCTGCAACCACTTATGTTCTATTTTATATTGTGGTTTATCATGACCAAGCCATAAATCACCATTAATTGATCTTATATCAACCTCTACATCATAACCATTTCCTATGGCACAGTCAATATAACTTGGTCTATTTTCCTTTTCAGGAACTGATCCCCTTATGTTTCCTCTGTGTGAAATTATTTTCATAGTTCTTCAATCCTTAAAGATTTATCTTCAATAAAAAGATCATAAAATGGTTTATCAACTTTAAGTTCATGATACTTTGCACCCCATTCAGCAAGTTGATTAGTAGTTAATTCCGTCCAATCAATTTGTTTTCTACTACCACGAGCAGTCCAGTATACAATAGTATTACCCTCATCATAAAGTTTGTTAATTTTATGTATGTTTTCTAAAATAGGTTTTGCTTTTGTATAATCATGAGTGACACCAAAATCAGTAGAGGTTTCACGATGACAAATGGTTTCATCAATATCAACATAAATTATTTTCATTAAAATACCTTTCTCCTATATGCTTCATTAGGACATTTATCAATTGCGTTGATTTGATCTTCAGTAAGATACTGAATTTTGCCAAGTAATTTTGCACCAAGAAATATTTCTGCTGATTTTTCACACATTAAACTTGATGCAAGACAATCTTTGTACGTTGATCCTGTTGTAATTATACCATGATTTTCTAATAAAATCAATTTAGGAAAAAATCCTTCATCATCTATGAAATATTCTATCTGTTTTTTTATTTCATCACGTAATTCTCTGCCAGGTGTTGCATAAGGAACTAAACATGATTTTCTACCGTTACGCACAACCTGATCAGGAAATAATCTTTGATCTGCAAAAGAGTGACAAGACTCTGAACATAAAATTTTATTTGTATAGGTAGGGTGTGTATGTGCTATAAAATTCACGTCACAAAAATTATCAAAAATCCATGCATGAAATGATACTTCCATGCTTGGTTTTTGCGTTGAGTCTAGTGGTGAACCACTAAGATTACAAGCAACTAAATTTTCTCTTTTTAGGGAATCTAAAGATGTACCACTTGCTTTAATATAAAAACATGATTGAAATTCATCTTGAACTTTTTGAGAAACATTTCCTTCACCACAAATAGTATAAGGACTTAATGCATGTGCTAACTTTAAGAGATCATCCATGATTTTAAAAACTTTGATAATTTATCTAGATTGACTTTCCAAGGAGAATTTAATCCTCCAGAAATAGAAAGTGAGTTATCATTCTCAACCCACTCACTGACATCACCAACAAATTCTGTATCGTTAAAATGAGTTAAGTCTGTATGTGACATTGAGTATTCAAATCTTTTATTGATATCAAAAAATGTAGGACTATCAATAGACAAGACTTTTGTATTAGGTGGTGAAAAAATAGTATTAACCATGCCACCTCCTATCGGACCAGCAATATATTTTGCACCACTAAACATACCAATCTTTTCTTTCATTGTCATTAGTTCACAGAAGACTTCTTTAAATCCATATGATGCAAATAGTTCGGCAACGTTATCTTCATTTACACAACGTCTTTCCATTGTCATATTAGTTCCAATATTATCAGTATTATTGTGCACCCAACTTCGACGTGAGATATATATTTTTTCTGCACCTCTGTAAAAATTTTTCATGCGATCAATCACTTCATAAACCCCTTTATGAGGAGGAGAATTTGAAAGTCGATTGTGAGTCAGAGAAGATCCCACTAATACAGTTTTATAAAGAACATTTTGATTCAAAAAAATAACATCACTACGTTTGATATTTAATAATTCAAGACACTCCCAAATAAATGGATATAAATCATCTTTTCCTTCAGCAGGACTTACTAGTAATTTTAAATCTGGATGTATTTTCTTTTCATTAAAATATGAATAAAGATATGGGAGAGTGTCATAGATAAAGTGATAGTAGTTTGCCATGTTATATACAAAATAAAACACAGGCACATCGCAAATTTTTTCAAAAACTGGAAGATCTCTTTTATATTTCATGTCATTCTCATATATCGTTCCTCTACCAAGAGACATAAATTTCTCAACAGTGGGAAGTATTATTTTACCACTCGCATAAGAATATAATAGTGGTTGAGGATAGTGTTTTGAAAGACCTGTGAATTGTATATTGAAAAAATATTTTACTTCAACAGTCCTACCATTTTCATCTTCAGGACAGATACATCTTGTGTCACCACAATCCCAAAATTCAATTGGTAAAGTATTCGGTTCTATAGTCATAAGGATGCCACTTAACTTGATTAAAAAATCTCTGCCAATACTGATAAGTTTGGAGATCATCAGGTGTTCCCCAACATATGTAATGTTCTACCTCAAAATTCTTAATCTTGTATCCAAGATCAATCGCATCATTAAGTAAATTATCAATGTAAAATTCTCCGTTTGTAGTAGAATTTCTTTTATATAAACCCTCTAATGATTTGAGATAAATGTCTTTATTTCTAAAGAACATTGTTCCTACTATAGCATGCTCTTCAAGGGGATTGCCACCTTTAAACTCTTTAACGTTTACTTTTGTTACGTTATCACCATCAAGTTCTAACCAAGAGTATTTCTCTGGTTTGTAATAAGTTGTATAATTGTTTCTATAACTCCAAACAATTATATCATTATCAATGTCATTAACTAAAGTTAAAAATTTACTAGCATCATATAAAACAGCATTATCACAAGCAGTGACCAAAATTGATTTGTTAGGATCGGAAATCTGATTTATAATTTTTTCGGTAGTGCAAGCTTGACCAGGTAAAATCTCATCTAACCAAACGACATTTGGATAATTATCTAAAGGAAGTAAGTTCTTATGATCTGTACGTGCTCCAAGAATTGTTTGATCAGTCTTTGGTAAACACTTAAGTGCTTGCTCCATCATGTAATGTTCATTCACCTGTATACAAGGTTTAGGAACCATGTAACCTTCCTGCCTAAATCTCTCAGCACGTCCTGCCATGGGTAAAACCGTGACACAATTAGGAATTGTTATCTCATCTTGTCCGTTCATGACTCTACGATTATATTGAGACCACTTTCTATACATATCCAAATCCAACGGTGTTCCCCACTGAAGCATGTGTGGTATTTCATAAACATTATTTACAAGTCCATCACGAGTCAGATGATTATGGACTAGACTTACATAAAACTCACCATTAATATGATCATTCTCATCAATTAATTGTTTAAAATATTTTTTCACATAACTTCCTTTTTTAAAATAATAAGTTCCTGTTGAGGCATACTCACTCATTTTATTATCTGTGAATGGTTGTTTCTCACGTATCTCTATAATATTATCATCATCGTCTGTTTTACAAAACGCATAATTATCACTACCTAACATATGTGGGTGAAAACCTGTGTAACATACAACAGAACCATCACAATCTGTTTCATTAACATGTTGTTCAAATTTTTTAAAGTCCCACATCATTGAAAAATCACAATAGTTTATTATTACTTGCTCATCATCATCAATCATATCCTGACATTTTAATACAGAATATACAGGACCTTTTTTATGTTGATCAATAACGTTTAAAAAACTTCCCTTCTTACATAGGGGTCTTAAAAACTGAGCTATATTAGTTTCATTGAAATGTTTTCTGTTAATGATAAAAATAAAATCTGTATCTTTTGGATACAAATCTATTATATGCTCTATGACAGTCTTTCCGTCTACTTCTATTAAATATTTTGGGATTGAATATCCAGCAGTTTTAAATCTACTGCTCATCCCAGACATGGGTACTACGACTTTCAAAATTACAAATCTTTTTTGTGGTATTTATGATTGATATTATCAATCAATTTTGTGGTAGAATAACCACCTACTCTATTAAAAAATCTTACTTCCTTAGCGTACTCTCTCCCTACCACTTCACCATTTCTCCAATCTCCACCAACTATAAGTATATCTGGATTATAAAATTCAATCAGTTGTTCAAGTTCTTTTCTACTTCCAAAAACATGAACTTCATCAATATATTTAATTGCCTCTAACATGGCTACACGATGACATAAATCATTGATTGGTCTATTTTTACCTTTATCAAGTGATACCTTTTCATCAGTATCAATACCAACAATCAATCGGTCACCAAGAGCTTTAGCTGCTTTAAATAATTCAATATGACCAGGATGCATAATGTCGAAACACCCGTTAGTCCAAATAATTTTCATTTTAAGTAATGTCGTACTTGAGTAAATTTATATTCATCCCACTCTCTTTTAGCACATGTAAACTCTTGATATTTTCCAATTAGATGTTTAGGGAACGGTATAATTTCTATTTTACCATTATAGCATTTTGCTACACATTCTGCAACATCCTTAAATGAAATTGCATTACTTGTTCCCAGATCATAAATCCCAGATTTTTTTGTATTACTTAAGACAATTGTGACAACATCCTCCACACAAATAAAATCTCTAAAAAACATCTCTGAACCTTCAAACAATTTAAGTTTACCTGTTCTTTTTATTTGCTCACTGAATTTATGAATTGGACTTGCCTGATCTCCTTTATTTTCTTCTCCTTCACCATATACATTAAAGTATCTAAATCCTTGTATTGATTTAAATTCATTTAGATGATCTTGAACCCAATAATCCACGGTTATTTTAGATAAAGCATAATAATTTAAGGGATTTATTATACCTTCCATGGTGCCATAAACCGAAGCAGACGATGCATACTTTACAGGTATTTGATATTCAATAGCTTTCTCAAAAAGTTTAATAGAAAATTCAATATTAAATTTATGTATTTTGTTTACATCAGTCTCTACAGTGCTTGATATTGCTCCCTGATGAACTATCAATTTTACTTGATCCCATTTATCAAAATCACGTAAAAATTCAAAAGCATATGATTGATCCACCCTGTATAAACTATCGTCATCTAAAACTTTACAAAATGCTTTTCCAATAAAACCTTTATATCCAGTAACAATTATCATATTTCCTCCCATTCATTTAAATTTAATTCAGTAACAAGTGGAGCAGTTCCACCCATGTTATGTGTCCTGTATAAAGGAACGTTGGAGTGAGGGTAAACTTCATTCCATAATGGTTCAGTAAAACCATTTTCTTCTAAAACATCATTACGTATTGCTATAATATCATCAACATGTATATGAACGGGTGTATAACCATGTTGATTTAACATTTTTTTATATGCTAAAGGAGATGCACCATACCATTTTAATCCATCCCAATCCCAATTAGGGTCATGTTTCAAAACCCAACTTTCATTTGGTTCAAATCTCACATTAACTTCCACCATAAGACACCGAGGACTATACTCACTAAGGATTGATTTGGTGACCCAATAATCCATTGAATCAATATCAACAGACAAAATATCAAACTCCTTAGGAACATTATATTTTTTAAATATACCACATATATTATCTTTTGTCACTGTTTCAATTTGAAGATTTATACTATCATTTTTATCAACAGGAAACCATTTACCAGACTCTAAAAGTAAACCATTCCAACCCTCCTTCTCTCTAAAATATAAAGTATTACAGTCCTCATACCCATCAATAGCACCAAACTCTACATAATATTTGTTAGTGTAACCAATATTATCAATAGTCCATTTAAGACTAACATCTTCACCTTTTTGTGATCTACCTAAAGATCTAATATTTTGGTTCCAATTAGGATGAACAACTGAATAATCTAATTTCATAATAAACTAACTCCTCTCTGTTTAACTACTTTAGAAGCACATTTATTTGCAAATAATATACTTTTAAAAATATCATTAGTTTCACAATATTTAACAACAAGTCCTGCCATAAAAGAATCACCTGCACCAGAAGCATCCTTAACATCAACTTTATCAACTGAATATATTTTACCTTTATATTCACAACCATCAGCACCCATCGTATGAATAATTTTGTCGGATATTTCAGGTGTCAAATATGATTTAGAATTTTGATATTCATAATCATTTATTTTTATAAACTTTGCATGTTGTATCCATTCTCCAAGAATTTTTTTAGTATCAACAAAAGTATTATGATGCTTAAAACATATTTCATTTATGTCATCTTTAGTCAAAAATCCTTTATCATAATCTGATACCACAATAAGATCATACTCATTGTAATCAATATTATTTAAATTTATTCTTGAAATTTTTTGTGTTGTGTCTACTCTAAAAAATGTATGGTTACTATTGTGATGCACATATCTTGTCTTTGTAATATCATACCAATTATCATTTGTTAATATATCACATTTATCATACAAACATTTTATGTTTCTATAGACATTTTTCGCCATGCCAGGATTTTCTATTTGATCTTTAATGTTCAACACTGGCACAGGAACATCAGGACATAATCTTAATGCATCGCAATACACAAATACATCTCTAGAACTATCACCGATCACAAGAATTTTATTCATCTTCCTATATAATCTTTATAAATTTGACGAACCTCTTCGGGTGAATGAGGAAGGAAAGCACGGTATAACCAATTATTCCATCCAGTAAAATTTGGTGATTTTTTAATAAACATATTTTCTTTTACTAATGATTTAGCAGCAAGAATACTACAAAAAGAATCACAACCTGCATAATAACTACAATTTGCAACTAGGTCAACAACATACTTAATATTTGGTTTAATTAATAATTCATAATTTGTTAGAGGAATATCAATATCACCATCTGCAATCACGATAACTCTTATTCTATTATACTTTGATAGTTCTTCAACAAAATTCCAATCATCCATTGTAATGGAAGCAATATCATTCCTTGGTCTGGTGGAAGTAGGGTAATGAAATAAAATATAATCATCATCTATTGTATTACTATGCTTAATAAATGAAGACTCTGTAAATGATCTTGTGTTATCAAAAAACATGCTTGGTGCATCTATTGTCTGAAGGTTCTGATTATTCCATTCATTCTCAATATCAAATAACTTTAAACCTATTTCAAAATTAGGATGAAAGTCTGGTCTAAAATGCCAAAAATTAACAGCAATAGGATCAAGAGTTTCCATTGCTTTTTTACCAATATCATCTTGAATAATATGTTGAGTTTTTAAATTTGGATACGATGGATTACTGTCCATTAACTTCTCCATCACATATCCAAAACGACATGCCCAATATATCTCACTAATACTTTCTTTCTCTTCTTTCGTTAGGATAGAATCAAGAAAAAATAAATCTCCAATTCCTAGTGATACGTATGTTTTCATTAGTGAAACTTCTTACTCTCAACAATCATAACAGGACCCTCACTATCTTTGGCATATCTATACATATCTAATGCCTCCTCTGGAGTTTCTGGATGAAGAACAGGAAAATCTACCAATTCTCTAAAAACATTAGTAAAATCTTGTGAATGAGTAGGTCCTGAATAAAACAGTCCACCATCATCAATCACAGTTTTAAACACTACAGGAACCTTAAATTCACCATGAGATATCCTTTCAATCTTATCAACATGATTACCGATAGCGTCTGCTGCTACTAACATAAAATCATGTCTTTCAAAATATACAACAGGTTTAAATCCCTCAAATGACATACCAATAGCAAGACCAACCATTAGATTTTCAGCAACAGGAGTTTCGATTTTCTGATCTTCCGGAACACTCTTAAGAGTACCCATTGCGTCACCAGGAATAATACTATACCCAATAAAAATAGCACCCTCATTTCCAAGTTCAGTCATACCTTGAGTAACTGCATCCTTAAATTTGATATCCAAAGATTCTAATTTTGGTGATGAATACTCTCTCTTTGGAAGAAGTGGAAAATATTCTTCATCACTCTTCATAGTTGCTTTCATTACCTTCAAATCTGCAAAATTACCTGTGCGAATATGAGGACGTGTTTTTGTATAGTGGTAACGTATCACACAGTCAGGCCATTTCAAATCTTTACCTGTTCCCCAACGACTCTCTTTAGATGCCTCTACTGCCATACCATCATCTTCTATCACAAAAGTACATGGAAGATCAAACCCATCTACATAACGAACTGCCTCTGCAAAGTGACCAGTATCTTCTGTACCATCTCCCAAAAAACACCATACCTTTTTATCAGATCCTTTACGTTTTAATGCCCATGCTATACCAGCGGCAATAGCAACAGGACCTCCTATTATTGCTGACACATAAAAGTTACGTTTACGATCAAACATAAACATACTTCTTGCATCTAAAATCTTTTCTTCTACTTCCTCAGGAGGGAGACCATGTAGCAATGCATGATACCAATTCCTATGTGTTGAGAGAACATAATCTCCTTCATTAATATTAGAAAATATATCTATTAACTGTTCTTCATTACCACCGGGAAGATGAAGAGCAAAAGGTAAACGACCAGCATCATGGTGCTCTGCCATCTTCTCAACAAACGCACGAAGACCTTCGGGTGTCCAATCAGTGCCTCTCATTACTCCTCTCCTATGCTAATCATTATTCTACCAGCATTTCCCGACTTTAGCAAGTCAAATGCCTGATTAACTTCATCTAAAGTAAAAGTATCTGTATGTAATTGTTCATATTTTATAACACCTCTTCTTGATAAATTAATATATCTTGGTATATCAATATGAGGAATCGTTGCTCCTCCTTGAGTTGCCTTTACAGATTTACCTGTGCCATCAAACATTGAAACTGCATTAGGTAATTCAACACTTTTTCCAGGTGCAGGTTGTCCTACAAGAATCAATCTACCACTAGGTGCAAGTTTATCATATGCATCTGCAATGACTTGGGGGATTCCTGTAGTATCAATTATAAGATTTACATTTTCTTCTATATTTTTAATGCTCTCAGTAAATGAAGTTGCTCCCATTAAATAACTCAAATCAATCATCTTTCTATTAATATCAACCGCATACACCTTTAAAGGACTTCTCATAATTGCTGCTTGAACAAGATTAAGACCAACTCCACCACACCCAATAATTGCTACAGTCTCACCAAACTTAAGATCACACTCATTATCAATGATACCTAATGCTGTAGTAAGAGAACATCCTAACATAGCAGCAAGAACACTGGGAGTTTCAGGTGGAATTTTAGTTACTCTATTCTCAGATACGATAGAGTATTCACTTAAAGTTGTTACCTTACCACTAGAGATAGTCTTACCATCCAAAATATAATTTGGAAAAGGTGATTCCATACCTTCACCAGGTCTCCAATGCATTACAACCTTATCACCAGGTTTCACAGTGTTGACACCAAGTCCTACTTCTTCTACAATACCACATCCCTCATGTCCCATAAGGTGAGGTAAAAATTTAGCATTACCTTTAAAACCTCTAATTTCATGCAACTGAGCACCACATAATCCACTTACAAGAACCTTTACTAATACCTGACCAATTTTTAATTCAGTTAGTTCGACATCTCTAACTGCAAGGGGTGCATCTATCTCTTCTAATACTACCGCTTTCATAACCAAACTCCTAATTTTTTAAAAACACAAGTTAATATATTTGTTTGTTCCTGATTATTATTTTTTCTGATTGTATCTTCAATACTACTATGTGACACTAAAACATATCCCATTCTCTCCATGAATTTTTCAAGAGAATCTTTATTAAAATGCCATAGATGTTCATTTGGTCTTCGATGTTTCCATTTTTCAAACCATTCATCATTAGGATAATGACAGTCTGGAACAGATATGCATACTGCTCTGCACTTCAAATCTTTAACAAATTCAATATTTTCAAAATGTTCTAAAGAATCAAAAAAAGTTACGACATCATAAACATCATCAATTAAACTTGAAACAATTTGACATCCCTCAGGAGCAGGGTAAGAAGATACATCATACCCATAACATTTAGGTACAATATTACTACAGACTTTAAGGAAAGATCCATCACCATATCCAACATCTAATATACTATTTGGGATTTTATTAAGAGATCCAATAATGTTTCCTAAACGAAGATATGCCATGTATGTTGGTAACTCTCCATACTTTACATAACGAGTGTTAACATATTCTTTATCATAATTAATCGGACTTTTGTCTATTTGATAGACAATACCATCCTCATTCTTCGCATAATTTTTAAGCATTTCTGTACTCAGTGACATTTGAAAAGATATCAATTATATCTTTATATTGTCTTTCATCATTAGGATAATAAAAGACTTTTCCCTTAGTGTCAATTACGTCAACAATAAAACAAACTGCTGTTGGAATAGTGTGTATTTCTTTTGCATTTTCAAATACTTTTATCCAATCAAATAATGTAAACCCATCAATTATCCGATTTTTTATTATAGGATAATCATATTCTTTACCACTTAGTTTTTCAGTCTCACGTATATCTGTGTGCACAATATCATTGACATATGAATATTGACTATCATCCTTTAAACCTAATACATCATAATATAACTCATCCTCTTTATCTTTCTTTCTATTAAATTTAAAATATTTACCCCAATCTTTATGATCAATTCCCACTAAACCAAACTTAGACGACATTATTCTTGTAGGATCTGTATTAAATGTTCTATCTGCTGTAGAACAATCAATGTAAACAAACTCCTCATTATCAGAATACCCTGCATAATTAAAAATCTGAGATCGTGGATCCATCATCCACTCAGATAATTTGCACCAACTAATGTCAGGTATGTATTCAGATATCCAGAAGATGTGATCCCTTAATGGCCAAATAATTTCATGTCCAGAATCACGATATGCATGTGCTATTTTCTGTAAAAAAAATACATCCCCTACACCAGCTGGTTGTTTAATAAAACAAGGTTTCATTCAATGTATGCTGCAAGAACGTAATCATCGTTAGGATTTATTGACTTAAAATATTTTAATTGATAGTCTGGATTAATTGAAAATAATTTATTTTCTAATTTTACTTTATCCTTTCCCTTAAAATACTCAGGAACATCATCAATTATAATCGTGTGATCCTTAATTGAATTGTTTTTAATTTCATCCAACTCCGCAAAGGTTGGAACTCCACCACCTTCACCATGTGCATCTAACCAAAAGCAAGATTTTTTATCAATTCTTTTCATCATATCAGGGAAGGTGTCATAAGAATCACCCAACCATAAATTTACATTATCATTATCTTTAAATCTTTCCAAGCATTTTGTATATCTATTTTCAAATATTTCATTACTGAACACTTGTTCATATCCATGATCAAGTGCAACCTGAACACTATAACCTTCAAAGGTTCCAGTTTCTACAAAATACTTACAGTCTTTATCTATACCAAGATCTTTGAATAGATAATAACAAACAGGATTACCCTCTGCTACTGCTTTATCAAATAGTTCTTTAGTCATTAAAATAATTCTCCCAAATAAAGTCTTCAAGAATTTCCATTTTTTTAGTCCTCTCTAAGTTATCCTTAATTGCATCCATCTTATTATAATAGATTTCATCAGAAACGTCAAACTCTTCAGTTAAATCTATTATACCATCTTTATTAAAGTATTCACCTATGTCTGGTGCACCCAAATATACAGGAATAGTTCCTGTAGCAAAACAATCAAGAAGTTTTTCTGTAAAATATGTTTCGTATTGTCCATTTTCTATAGCTATAGAAAACATATAATCACAAAGTCCTTCCTCTTTTTTTTCTATCTCAGTGGGAAACCCTCTTCCAAAAAAATCAACTTGATCTTTCAAACGTTCAATCCATTCTAATCTTTGTCTATGACCTTCACACATATTTTTATTTGATGCGATCATAGATATCATTTTTGATTTATCATATATCTTTATATCTTTAATCCAAGTTCCTTGGGCAGGAACCCATTTATACTTATCACCTAATGAAAGTAATCTTTGATCATGAGTAAATATTATTTCAAAAGTATCCTCTACCAATTCTTTATTTTCAATAATGCTTTCTACTAAATTGGGTTTGATATATTTTGATTCAATCAACCACAAATATTTCAAACCTTCTCTATTATCTGTAAATGCTTCATTGATAGTACTATCAATATAGAAAGTACCCTGACCACCTTCGTCTACCCACTCTATGTGTTTTGAATCTTTACTCCATACTGAACATTTAGGAGCACCATCATTGTAGTTAAATGTAGTGCCAACTAAATTAATTTTATTTTTCATATTTGTTCCTTTATCCAAGTATAAGTTTTGCGAATACCTTCCTTAAGTGTCATTGTATAATCCCAACCTAACTTTTCTCTGATAAGATCATTATTTGAGTTGCGTCCTCTAACACCAAGAGGACCATCGATATGTTTTTTAGAAATATTTTTTCCAGAAACTTTTGCAGTGATATCAACTAACTGATTAATTGTCACCATTTCTTCAGAACCAATATTCACAGGACCTATAAATTCAGAATTCATTAATCTACGTGTCGCTTCAATGCATTCATCAATGTATAAAAATGATCGAGTCTGCTCACCGTCACCCCATACTTCAATAGAATCATCGTCATCTGCTTGTGCTACTTTCCTGCAGATCGCTGCTGGTGCCTTTTCTCTGCCTCCCTCCCAAGTTCCTTCAGGACCGAAGATGTTATGGTATCGAGCAATCCG
>CEQT01047205.1_pt1 | contig 17152 bp, 14 predicted proteins | sample 530951 | NCBI WGS metagenome assembly CEQT01 (sample SAMEA2621132, study PRJEB7988) | marine metagenome | biome: marine biome (ENVO:00000447); feature: surface water layer (ENVO:00002042); material: "saline water (ENVO:00002010), including plankton (ENVO:xxxxxxxx)" | depth 5 m
AATCTGAGAACTTAAAACCGCATCCAGTCTTTTGTTTATAATTAAACCAACCGCACCATTGCTATTGTGTTCACAAATAAATATTACGCTTTTTGAAAACAGATTGTCCATCATATGTGGAGCTGCTATTATAATTTGATTTAGTAAACTGCTCATACCATGTTATTAAAGATGCACCAAAATATATTTTAAACATTATTGTGCAAAACGTTTTATTGAATAGGGTGATAAAATAATTAAATTCAAGGTCGCAATTAATCAAAATATATACTTTTTAAAGAAGACTTTACCCTATGAAATCAAAAAATGAAAAAATATCAATTAAAGGCGCGCGCCAACATAACTTAAAAAATATAGATGTAGAAATCACACGTGACAGGCTTGTGGTTATCACAGGTCTGTCTGGCTCTGGCAAATCATCTTTGGCTTTTGACACTCTTTATGCTGAGGGTCAAAGAAGATATGTAGAATCTCTTTCTTCTTATGCACGACAATTTTTAGGATTAATGGAAAAGCCAGACATCGACTATATTGAAGGCTTATCACCAGCAATATCAATTGAACAAAAAGCTTCTGCGAGAAATCCACGCTCAACGGTTGGAACCGTTACAGAAATCCATGATTATCTTAGATTATTATATGCCAATATTGGAAAGCCCCATTGTTGGTTATGCGGTCGAGCAATTCAAAAACAAACGGTTCAGCAAATTGTTGATTCAATACTTAAGTTTAAAAAAGATTCAAAAATAAACATTTTAGCACCAGTAGTAAGAGGTAGAAAAGGTGAACACAAGAACGTGCTTCTTGATGTTAAAAAAGAAGGATTTTTGCGGGTGAGGATCAATGGTGAAATAAAAAATATTGATGATAAAATTCAACTAGCAAAGAACAAGAAACATACAATCGAAATTGTTATCGATAGGTTGATAATGGATGAGGATTACATGGACAGATTAACAGAATCTGTTGAGCTCGCATTAAAAATTGGATCTGGAATGGTCATTGTCCAAGAACTACCTAACAATGATCACTTATATAGTGAACATTTTGCTTGTCCTCATTGTGAGGTGTCTATGGAAGAGCTTTCAGCGAGAATGTTTTCTTTTAACTCACCATATGGAGCCTGCTCAAATTGCGATGGGTTAGGATCTCATATGGAAATCGATCCTGAAATGATAGTTCCTGATAAAACTAAGTCTATCATTCAAGGAGCTATTCTTCCATTGGGAGAGCAACCTCGAGGAAATTGGTATGGTAGCGTATTGAAAAGTCTTTCAGAAAAATACAATTTTAATTTTACAACCCCATGGTACAAGCTAGATCCAAAAATTCGTGAAATCCTTTTGAAAGGGACAGGAAGTAAAAAGTTTAAAATGAAATACTCTTCCACCCGTTGGAGTGGTACGTACACAGGAGGATGGGAAGGAGTGATCTCCAATCTTATGCGCCGATATAAGCAAACAAAATCAAATCACATTAGGAATTGGATTGAACAATTCATGAGTATGAAGCCATGTCCGAACTGTGAAGGTTCTAGACTAAAAAAAGAATCACGTTCTGTGACTGTTAATGAAACCAGTATAGGGCAACTTTCATCTTACCCAATTAAAGAAATAAAGCAATTTTTTGATGTCATAAAGCTTAACGAAATGGATGCAGCTATAGCCGATCAAATTATAAAAGAAATTAAAAAACGAATAAGTTTTTTGATTGACGTTGGTCTAGACTATTTAACTCTAGACAGGTCGGCTACCACCCTTTCTGGCGGTGAGGCGCAAAGAATTAGGCTAGCGACTCAAATTGGAAGTCAGTTGGTTGGTGTGTTATACATTCTTGATGAGCCATCTATTGGGCTTCACCCGAGAGATAATACTCGCTTGCTGAACTCATTGAAAAAGCTCAGAGATCTTGGAAATTCAATAATAGTTGTAGAGCACGATCAGGAAACTATGGAAGAGGCTGATCAAATAATTGATATAGGTCCTGGTGCCGGTGAGCATGGAGGAGAAGTTGTCTTTTCGGGCAGTCCAAAACAAATTTTAAAGTCGAAATCCTCAATAACGGGTAAATATTTATCAGGAAAAAAATCGATAAAAATTCCAGTTAAACGTCGAAAAGGCAATGGAAAAGAAATTTCTTTGATTGGCGCTGGCGGAAACAACCTTAAAGAAATTAAAACAACATTCCCTCTTGAGAAATTTATTGTGGTAACCGGCGTTAGTGGATCTGGAAAAAGTACTCTAGTTAACGAAACGCTTTATCCAATACTTGCAAAGGATCTTAACGGATCAAGAGCCTATCCTTTGCCCTATGAAGATGTAAGTGGCCTTGAGTATGTAGACAAAGTAATAGATATAAATCAGAAACCAATTGGTAGAACACCAAGATCTAATCCTGCAACCTATACAGGTGTATTTACTTTTATTAGAGACTTATTTTCTCAGCTTCCGGAATCAAAAATTCGAGGTTATAAACCCGGTAGATTTTCATTTAACGTGAAAGGAGGAAGGTGTGAATCTTGTGAAGGTGACGGGATAATTAAAATTGAAATGAATTTTTTACCTGATGTATACGTTACTTGTGAAGTTTGTAAGGGCAATCGATATAACCGAGAAACACTCGAAATAAAATATAAAAATAAAAACATTGCAGAAATCTTAAACATGTCAGTTGAAGAATCGTTAAGTTTTTTCGCTAATATACCTCAAATAATGAAAAAACTAACTACACTTAATGACGTTGGACTAGGTTATATCAGGCTTGGTCAACAAGCCACAACTCTTTCAGGTGGAGAAGCGCAACGAATAAAGCTATCTACAGAGCTCTCAAAATCTAGCAGAGACAAAACATTTTATATTTTAGATGAGCCCACAACGGGTCTGCATTTTGAAGATGTGAAATTACTATTAGGAGTATTACAAAGATTGGTTGACAAAGGTAACACTGTTGTTGTTATCGAGCATAACTTAGATGTAATCAAAAGCGCAGATTGGATCATTGATCTTGGTCCAGAGGGGGGAGTTGACGGTGGTAGAGTATTAGCGCTAGGCACTCCAGAAGAAATTTCTCGCAATCAAGATTCCTATACTGGTCAATTTCTTAAACAAACGCTCAAGACATCCTAATGAAGAACCCTAAGGATTTAAAACAATTTTACAAGCACTGGGAAACAACTAAAGATCTAATTGATCAATGCATTGATATAATGCTGAACTTACGTCAATCAGGGCACCCTGGAGGATCTAGATCAAAGGTACACGCTATGGTATCAACCTTGTTATCAGGTGCAATGCGATGGGATATACGGGACGCGGGAAAAGTCTTTTCAGATAGGTATGTTTTAGTAGCGGGTCATACAAATCCTGTAGTGTATGCAACGCTTGCGGTTCTCAATGAAGCTTTACGAATTAAGTATAAAGAAACAAAAAGCAAACAGTACAAGCATCTGAAGGGCGATGAATTCCAGCTTGTATGGGAAGACCTAATAACACTTAGAAATAATAAAGGATTACCTGGACATGCGGAAATGGAAGGCAAGACTTTATTTTTTAAATTTAACACTGGACCTAGCGGCCATGGATCTCCTGCAGCAGCCGGTGAGGCTCTTGCCTTAAAACTTGCGCGCGTTCCAGAGGTTAAGGTTTTCGCATTTGAAGGAGAAGGAGGATTAACAACGGGCGCCACTCACGAATCTATCAATTCTGCCTGGGGCCTTGGTTTAGGCAACTTGGTTTATTTTATCGACTGGAACGATTATGGTATAGATGCCCGTCCATTTAGCTCTATCGTTTATGGAACTCCGGAAGATTGGTTTGGTTCGCATGGCTGGCATGTTGAAGGAACATCTAATGTAGAAGATTGGTCTAGCTTAACGGAGGCTTATTATAGATTGTTGGTGAAAAATTCTGATTCAAATATCCCAAAGATTATCTATGGAAAAGGGATAAAAGGAAGGGGTTATCACAAAGTTGATTATGAAAGTCATGGATCCCCTCATAAAAGAAACTCCGAACTGTTCTGGAAAACTAAGGAAGACTTTGCAAATAAATATGACGTGGAGTTTGAATCTTTTGGTGAAAAACCAGCAGGAACTCGCGAAGCGCAAGAGCATCAAGCCCGTTCGTATTTTAACTCTGTTTTCTCAGTAATGCGCTCCCAGCCTGATTTGGTTGAATATCTTTCAAGTACCCTTTTAGAGCTTGGTGAATCTGTTCCGGAAAAAATTGACTCATGTAGAATTACTAAAGCAAACCCTGCAAAAGATAAGAAAATATTTGATGTAGGTTCTTTACCAAACAGTTTATTTGTAGAGCCTGGAGAAAAAGCTCCAAATAGGGTAGGGCTTTCAAAATACGCTAGCTACATTAATTCGATATCAACTGAAAAATACGGAAGGCCGCTCGTGATCGCTATGAGTGCTGATCTGGCAGACTCAACCAATATTTCTGGTTTTGCAAAAGGCTTTAACGGATCGAAAGATTTGGGTCTTTACAACCACAAAACAAATCAGAATAGCCCACTAATTCCTCAAGGTATAACCGAATTCACAAACTCAGGGATGCTAGCGGGTCTTGCTTCTGTAAATTTTAACATTGACCCTTATGAAGATTTTAATGGTTTTTTTGGTGCTATGAGCACTTATGGTTCTTTTAGTTATCTAAAATACGGACCCATTAGACTTTTTAGTCAGTTGGCGCAAGATTCGAATCTAAAGGTCGGAAAGCTTATATGGGTTGCTGGGCATTCAGGCCCTGAAACAGCTGAAGACAGTAGAACGCATTTTGGCATTTTTGCTCCTGGAGTTACTCAGCTTTTTCCTGATGGTCATATAGTTAATCTATACCCATGGGAGCATAACGAAGTTGCACCTGCGCTTGCCGCTGCATTATCAACAGATATCCAAATCGTTGCTCTGCATTTAACCAGACCACCGGTTGAAATTCCTGATAGAGAAAAACTTGGAATGGCATCACACCTTGATGCTTCAAAAGGGGCCTACCTCATTCGGAACTACGATGAGCGCAGTGAAAAAAAAGGAGTAGTAATCGTGCGCGGAACAAGCTCAACAAACTCCATTGTCAGTTTATTAGATGCTTTAAATGAAGAAAATTTAAATGTAAAAATTGTAGCAGCAATTTCTTGGGAGCTATTTAGCCGTCAACCAGAAAAATATCAAAATAGAATAATATCTAATGAAGAGTGGCTTGACTCAATGGTTGTAACTAACAGTGGATTACGGTTAATGCACAAATGGATTGGTGGTAAAATTGTTGAAGAGTACAGTATGAGTCCAGACTATGATAACAGGTGGAGGACGGGAGGTTCGGTTGATGAAATTGTAGCTGAATCAAAAATTGACAGCATAAGCGTATTGAAGGGGATTAAAAAGTTTGTTAGTGAAAGAGAGCTCAGGCTTAGCGAAATCAATAAAACAATTCCCAAGGCCTAGCAAAATTTGACGACATCTAATCAATTTCGTATTTTAGATATTAAATTTAATCAATTTTACTACACTTTGAGCTCATCTTGACAGAAATTCATATTAACGATCCGCAGCCTTTTGATGAAGACCTTAAAGTAGAAAAATCTCTCAGACCCAATCAAATCGATGAGTTTATAGGCCAAAAAGAAATTGTAGATAGTCTAAAGTTATACATTGAAGCTGCTAATAATCGTGGAGACTCACTAGATCACGTATTATTCTTTGGCCCACCAGGTCTAGGTAAAACCACACTATCAGTAATAATTGCGCGAGAGCTTGGAGTTAACATTAAACAAACGTCAGGACCTGTTTTAGATCGCGCTGGAGATCTAGCAGGAATTTTAACCAGCCTTGAAAATAAAGATGTCTTCTTCATAGACGAAATTCACAGGTTAAATGCAATAGTTGAAGAATATTTATACTCTGCAATGGAGGATTACAAAATTGAAATTATGATTGATAAGGGGCCCAGCGCGCGTAGCGTTCAGCTAAATGTTGAACCATTTACTTTGGTAGGTGCTACAACTAGACTGGGTAGCCTTACTTCTCCTCTAAGAGACCGATTTGGAGTTTTGCTTAGATTTGATTATTACGAAAATGAGGATCTTTATGAAATTATTAAACGCTCAGCAGAAATTCTTGAAGTTGAGATTGATAAAGAAGGCGCTCTTGAACTAGCCAGTCGCTCACGCGGAACGCCCAGAATAGCAAATCGTATTTTAAGACGAACCAGAGATTTTGCCGAAGTAAAGGCAAACGGAAAAATTGACGGATCGGTTGCAAATGACTCATTATCATCCTTGGGTATAGATCGCCATGGCTTGGATTCAATGGATAGATCAATTTTAGAAATCCTTATTGACAAGTTTAATGGTGGCCCGGTGGGGCTAAATTCTTTAGCTGTAGCAGTAAGCGAAGATGTTTCAACAATTGAAGACGTTTATGAGCCTTACCTAATTAAAGAAGGTTTCATCCAGCGAACAAGCCGTGGCCGAATTGCTCAAGAAAAAGCTTACAACCATTTAGGAAAAACTATAACAAAACAACAACAAAGGTTATTTGAATGATTGAAAAAAAGAAAAAATGGAAACTTGCAGATTTTGACTATCCATTACCCGAAAAATATATTGCTCAATACCCGGCAAAGCGCAGGGACCAGTCAAAGCTAATGGTTATTCATAAGGACACTGGTGACATCGAGCATAGAACTTTTTCTAATCTTCCAGAGTACATGAAAAAAAATGATTTATTGATTACTAACAATACCAAGGTTTTCCCAGCTAGATTGTATGCTAATAAGGATCGAACTGAAGCAAAAGTAGAAGTGTTTCTTCTAAGAGAACTTGAGAATGACTTATGGGAAGTTATGGTTCGACCTGCCAGAAAAGTCCGAATTGGAAATAAGCTAATGTTTACTAAAAATGTATACTGTGATGTAATTGATAATACAATTTCAGGGGGTCGTGTTGTACGATTTGAATATGAAAATGAAGATATTTATGAAGTGATTGACAAAGTTGGAATTTCTCCCCTTCCTCCCTATATAAAAAGAGAATCAGAGCCAAAAGACAAAGTAAGATATCAAACAGTTTTTGCTGAACAAAGAGGTGCTGTTGCTGCTCCAACCGCTGGGCTGCATTTCACTGAAGGATTAATCGGTCGAATTCATAAAAAAGGTGCCAAAACTGCTCACACTACTCTTCATATAGGCTTAGGTACATTTCGCCCCGTTCAGGTTGAAGATCTTAACCGGCATCAAATGGATTCGGAGTATTTTGAAGTATCCCCTCAAACCGCTCTTTTAATAAACGAAACAAAGAAAAAGCGTAAAAAAGTTTTTGCTGTAGGCACGTCAACCGTTAGGTCTTTGGAGACTGTCGCGGTTTCTGGTTTTCAAGTTTCACCGAAACGTGGATGGACTGATAAATTCATTTATCCTCCTTATGAATTTAAGATGGTTGATGCTATGATAACTAACTTCCACCAACCCAAAAGCACATTGCTTATGATGATTTCTGCATTTGCTGATAGAGATTTAATAATGAAAGCCTACAGAGAAGCCAAGAAGAAAAACTATAGATTTTTAAGTTATGGCGATGCAATGTTAATTATGTAGCGTTCGTATATGTTTATAAGCGCAATAATTCCAGCGGCTGGATCTGGAGTAAGATTTGGTGATAAAAAACAGTTTAAAGTTATAAATGGGCACCCTCTTATTTATCACACGCTCAAGCCTTTTCTAGAATCTAATATGATCAATGAAGTCGTTGTTGTTGCATCTGAACAAGATATGGGCTTGGTAAAAAAAATAATCTTAAGTCTTAAGCCATCAAAAAATATTTTAGTTGTAACAGGATCATCAACACGACAGGGTTCTATCAAAAATGCCCTAAAATCCATTAACAAAAAAACAAATGTGATCTGTATTCATGATGCTGTTAGACCATTTATTACAAAAAAATTGATAAGTAGATTAATCAAAAGTCTTCAAGGCAATGATTCAATAATAGTAGGAAAAAAATCAACTGATACACTCAAACATGTTGTTAATAGTTTAGTTGAGAAAACACTCAACAGAGAAGAAGTGTGGAGTGTTCAGACTCCGCAGGTTTTTCACAAAGAGGTTTTACTTGACGCCTATGAAAAGGCAAGCAATGAAAATTTAATTGGTACTGATGATGCAGCATTGCTTGAAAAAGCAGGGTATAAAGTAAAAATCATTGAGGATAATTCAATAAATTTTAAAATCACAACAAAAGAGGACTGGACGATAGCTCAAGCCTTGTTCAGTAGAAGAAACTAATGTATAAAATTGGTATAGGATATGACGTACACAAGCTAAAAGAGGGTGAGAGACTGATTCTAGGTGGTTTACAAATTAAATCAAATTTCGGTATTGTTGGGCACTCAGATGGAGATGTTTTAATTCATTCCATAATTGACTCTATTCTGGGAGCAGCTTCAAAAGGCGACCTAGGCTCATATTTTCCAAGTAGCGATCAAAAATGGAAAAATTTCAGCAGTTTAAAAATGTTGAGCATTATCTGCAGTAAAATTGAAAACCATTTTATCATCCAACACATTGACTCCATTATTATATTACAAAAACCAAATATTTCAAGCTATGTTAACGAGATGAAAGAAAATATTGCTAAAACAATAAACGTTGATCTGGCCTCTATTTCTGTAAAAGCGACGACTACAGATCATTTAGGTTTCATTGGAAAAAGTAAAGGCATTGCTTCCCAAGCTATTGCAACTTTAATGCAAAAATAAGAAATGAATGTTCAATCGCATACCAAGATTAACCTTGGATTGAAAGTGCTTAATCTAAGATCAGACAACCACCACAATATTGAAACTTTTTTTGTCGAAATTGATTTTGGAGATAAGCTTGAAATAAAAAAAATTAATAGTGGGTGTAAGATTAGCTCAAATGTTAATTGGCTACCTTTGGATAGTTCAAACTTATGTTATAAGGCTTATGAGCAGATATCCCGATTTTGCAAGAAGGATCTTGGAGTGTCAATTCATCTTGAAAAAAGTGTTCCACCAGGTAGTGGCTTAGGGGGGGGATCTTCAAATGCAGCAGAGACTCTAAAAAGTATTAATCTGCTCTATGACCTCAAGATAAACCAAAACGATCTTGAAATTATAGCTTCAAACATAGGATCTGATGTACCTTTTTTCATTCGTGGCAAAATACAACTCGGAGAAAAAACTGGAATAAAGTTGACCCCTGTTGATTTTTTAATAAATAAAAAAATTCTATTAATCATTCCAAAATTTTCAATCAATACAAAGTGGGCTTATGCTGAGATTAAAAATAAATTGAAATCTCATAACAATATACCTAAGTTCGCGGACTTGAAGAGAAGAGATTTTCTCTCATTTAAGTTTTTTGAGAATGATTTTGAAAAGATTGTGATTCCTTCATATCCAGAGATTGGAACTCTTAAATCTAAATTGTTAGAGTTTGGAGCTAATTTTGCCAGTCTGTCGGGTAGTGGCTCGACTGTGTTTGGAATTTTTGACGATGAAGCTCTAGCAAAAAGAGCCAAGTCATTTTTCCATTCCTCACATTTAACTATTCTAGCTAACCCCGTTTGATATTTTTTCGCAATTTATTTCACGTAATTATTAAACAATCTTACTGGGGCGTCGTCTAATGGTAGGACACCGGGTTTTGGTCCCGGCAGTTGGGGTTCGAGTCCCTACGCCCCAGCAAAAATTATGAATGAACAATTAAAAATATTTTCAGGACGTAGCAATGTAAAGCTTAGTAAGGACATTGCTAGTTATCTAGGTAAAGACCTTGGTGAATTGACAATTAAAACCTTTTCTGATGGTGAGCTTTGGCTTCAATTCGAAGAAAATATTAGGGGTTGTGATGTTTTCATTATTCAACCAACCAATAGCCCTTCGGAAAATATAATGGAGCTCATTTTAATCATTGATGCTGCCGTCAGAGCTTCAGCTAAAACTGTTACAGCAGTTATTCCATATTTTGGATATGGTAGACAGGATAGAAAAGATAACCCTCGTGTCCCTATTTCCTCTCGAGTTATGGTAGACCTTTTTACGGCTACTGGAGCTGACAGGATCATTACAATGGATTTACATTCAACTCAAATTCAGGGTTTTGCTACAAAACCTTTTGACCATCTGTATAGTAGAATGGTGTTGCTCGACGCTATTAAATCTCTTGATCTTAATGAAGAAAGTTCCGTTGTATTATCTCCAGATGTTGGTTCAGCTAGAATGAGCCAGTCTTATGCAAAAAAGCTGGGCATGCACTTTGCTTTGATTGATAAGAGGAGATATGCTCCTAATAAAGCAGAGGTAATGCATTTGATTGGAGATCTTAATAATAAAGACGTTTTGATAATCGACGATATGATAGATACAGCTGGTACTACTGTAAATGCTGCTAATGCTGCAATGGAAAATGGAGCAAATAGTGTTACTGCAGTTGCAACCCATGCTATTCTGTCTGGCCCTGCAATTGACAGGATTCAAGATTCAAAAATTAGCAAACTTATTGTAACTGATACCGTAGCTATCCCGGAAAGTAAAAAATTAGAAAATATGCAAATTGTAACAGTCTCTGAAGTTTTTGCCGAGGCAATTAAACGCGTTTATGATGGTAAATCTGTAAGCGCATTATTTGAATTTTAAAGTAGGTAAATATCATGGAATCATTTTTTAAACTAACCGTTGAACAAAGAGAAAAAACTGGCAATTCAGCAGCAAGATCGCTGAGACGAGAAGGAAGAATACCAGCAAATTATTACTACAAAGGTGAAGCAAATCAAAACCTATCTATTGATAAAAAAATATTACATAAAGCAATACAGTCTGGTCAACAGGTTTTTGAAATGGAGCTTGACGGAAATGTTATATATGTAACAGTTAAGGCTGCTCAATATAATCCAGTTACTGAAGAAATTATCCATATTGATTTATTAAGGGTTAGAAGAGATGTTAAGATGAAATTTAACATTCCTCTAAATTTAGTTGGAGATTCAGTAGGAGCTAATGAAGGGGGTATTGTATCCCAGGCGGCCACATCGATAGAGCTTGAGTGTTTGCCAACAAATGTGCCAGACAGTATCGATGTAGATATTTCAAATCTAGAACTAAACGGATCTCTTACCGCTGCGGATATAGAATTACCTGATGATACAGCTCTAGTTTCTTTGGAGGATACCACTATAGCTGTTTGTGCTCCACCAAAAACCGAAGTTGAGCCTGACCCTGTCGACGATTCTGAGGTTGAAGAGAGTGAGGAAACTGTATCTACTGAGCCAGGAGAAGGTGCAAAGCCATCTGAGGGCGACGATGAGTCAAGCTCCGATGGAGATTCAACCAATACAGAAAATGAAGGTAAATCAGCAGATTGATGATGTACTCATTTTTAGGTTTAGGTAATCCTGGCAATAACTACGCACAAACAAAACACAATGCTGGATTTTGGGTGCTCGATGAGCTTTCAAAAAGATGGAAGATTGATTTTAAGCCAGGTGATGGTGACTATGTCTACGCTGAAAAAAATGGTTCCGATGTTGTTTTAATTAAACCTACCACTGGCATGAATAGAAGTGGAAATGTATTAAACATTATCATGAAAAGATGGAAAATAAATTTTAAAAATCTTTATGTTGTCTTTGACGATATCGATCTTCCATTAGGACGCTTGAGAATAAGACCATCTGGCGGTGATGGCTGTCACAAAGGAATGGAATCAATCATTTATAGTTTAGGTAGCAATCAATTTCCCAGAATAAGGTTTGGAATTGCCTCTGGTGCAAATTTGAAACCTGCAGAGGATTACGTATTAAAAAACTTTAATAAGAAAGATCAGGTGCTGGCTAACGAATTGATAGTGAAAACCGCCGATGCAGTTGAATCTATAATCAGCGTTGGGCTCGATAAAACAATGAACCAGTTTAATGCATAAAACTAAATTGATATTAAGGAGTAATTAGTGGACAATTTTTTATATTTGGCAACTTTTTCAGGTGTCATTGCAATGTTATTTGCATTTTGGAAAACTAGTTGGATAAATAGTCAAGATGAAGGAACAGATAGAATGAAATCTATTGGTTCAAGTATAGCTGATGGCGCAATGGCATTTTTGAGAGCTGAGTATCGTATTCTGGCAATTTTTGTTGTTGCTGTTGCTTTTCTGCTAGGTGTTGCCAACGCAGGAAGATCTGATTCCAGCGTATTAATATCCCTTTCATTTATTGTCGGCGCAATAGCATCTGGTTTGGCTGGTTTCTTAGGTATGAGAGTTGCTACAAAAGCGAATAATAGGACCACTAATGCTGCCAGAGAAGGTTTGGCTCCAGCGTTAAACGTTGCATTTACTGGCGGATCAGTAATGGGAATGAGCGTTGTTGGTTTAGGCGTATTGGGGCTTACTATTCTGTTTATTTTTTATTCAAACTATTTTGGAAATGACTCTGTTACAATTAAAACAGTTTTAAATGTTATTTCAGGGTTCTCTTTAGGTGCTTCCTCAATTGCTCTTTTTGCGCGTGTTGGTGGAGGTATTTATACAAAAGCTGCAGACGTTGGAGCGGATTTAGTAGGAAAAGTTGAAGCGGGTATTCCTGAAGATCACCCACTCAACCCTGCTACCATTGCAGACAACGTAGGCGATAATGTTGGTGACGTTGCAGGTATGGGTGCTGATCTTTTTGAGTCCTATGTTGGTTCTATTGTTGGTTCTATGGTGTTAGGTGCAAGTATTCTGGTCTCTGGAGGTTACGACTTTAATTTTGTACTTCTTCCATTACTTATTGCAGCGTCCGGAATCGTTGTGTCAATCATTGGTACTTTTATGGTTTCGGTAAAAGAAGGTGGCGATCCACAAAAGGCTCTTAACAGAGGTGAATTTGGCAGCGCATTTATTATGGTTGCAGCGATATATTTCCTAATTCAACAATTTTTACCTGAAGAGTTTACACAAGGCTCTACATCTTATTCATCCTTGGGTGTCTTTTATGCTACGGTAATTGGTTTAATTGCGGGTCTTGGAATTGGTATGATTACTGAACACTATACAGGCACTGGAACATCGCCTGTAAAGTCAATTACTGACCAATCGGTAACAGGCGCAGCAACTAATATTATTGCGGGTTTGGGAGTGGGTATGCAATCAACCGCTATCCCAATTCTAATTTTAGCCCTAGCAATAATTGGTGCACACTTTTTTGCTGGTTTGTATGGTGTGGCAATGGCTGCATTAGGAATGCTTGCTAACACTGGAATACAGCTTGCCGTTGATGCATATGGACCAATATCTGATAATGCTGGTGGTATTGCTGAAATGGCTGAACTACCATCTGATGTAAGAGAAAGAACAGATAAGTTAGACGCTGTTGGCAACACTACTGCTGCTATAGGAAAAGGCTTTGCTATAGGTTCTGCCGCATTAACAACACTTGCTCTTTTTGCAGCCTTCATGGTGCAAAGCGGAATAATTGAGGATGGAATTAACATTGCAGAACCAGCGGTGATGGCTGGTTTGTTCATAGGCGGAATGTTACCCTTTCTATTTTCATCTATGGCGATGGGTGCTGTTGGTAGAGCTGCGATGTCCATGATTGAAGAAGTTAGAAGACAGTTTAGAGATATTCCAGAGCTTAAAGCGGCTTTAGAAATTTTAAACAAAGAAAATGATGAAACTAAATGGACATCACAAGAAAGAGATACATACGAACTTGGGCTTACAAAAGCAGATCACGGACGTTGCGTAGAAATTTCTACGCAGGCTGCTATCAGAGAAATGGTAGCTCCTGGCCTCTTAGCAGTAATTACCCCCGTTGTATTCGGATTTGGACCTAGATTATTTGGAAGTGATTTAGGACCACAGATCCTTGGTGGTCTTTTAGCCGGTGTTACTGTATGTGGAGTTTTAATGGCAATATTTCAATCAAATGCAGGTGGTGCATGGGACAATGCTAAGAAAATGATCGAAGAAGGGGTATCTGTTGATGGAGTAAATTATGGAAAAGGTTCCGAAGTTCATAAAGCTGCTGTGGTTGGAGACACTGTTGGTGATCCATTCAAAGATACATCAGGGCCATCATTAAATATTTTAATTAAGCTAATGTCAGTTGTGTCATTAGTCATTGCGCCTCTAATAGCATAGAATTCACAGGAGATTTTAATGAGATATTATGAAAGTTTATATATAGTCAACCCCAATTACGAACAAAGCAGGTTAGATGAGATAATCAAAACCGTTTCGGATAAAATAACGGAGTATGGTTTCAAGACTATAAATCATTTCGTGTGGGGTAAAAAAAGATTAGCATATAGTATTCAACAGCATAAGTATGGAACCTATGTCCTTTTACACTTTGAGACTGAGGGATCTATGAACCTTGATCAATTTGAACGATTTATGGTTCTTCAAAAAACGATACTAAGAAATCAAACCGTATTGCTCGATGACAAACCAAAAAAACAATCTGAAAAATCAACGTCTTTAGATGAAGCAATAAATAAAGATAAGTCAGAACAAAGATTAGTTTCTGAACAGTCAAGTACAAAAAAAGTCGAAGAGACCAATGAGGCTGTTGAAGCGGATGAAACGCCTAAAGATGATCGGGCAGACGAAACACCTGAAGCAGAACAATTAGATGATCCTGTTGAAAGCGATGCAGAAGAAAAAGAGGAGAAATAATATGGCTTTCCAAAGCAAAAGAAAATATTGCTACTTTAAAGAAAACTCTATTTCAGTGATTGATTACAAAGATGTAAAATTGCTGAAAAGGTTTGTTACAGACCAAGGTAAGATAATGCCGAGAAGAGTTACAGGTACTAGTGCAAAAATGCATCGAAAACTAGTACGAGCAATCAAAAAAGCACGCAATATTGCCCTAATGCCTTACACAAATACAAGTATTGAGAGTTAATCATGGAAGTTATTTTATTAAAGGGCCACCAAGGGCTCGGAGAAATTGGCGATATTGTGAATGTTAAACCTGGCTATGCAAGAAATTTTCTTTTTCCAAAAGGTATTGCTGTGCGATCTTCAAAAAAGAATATTGCTTTTGCGGAAGAGCAGAAAAAAACAGCTCAAAAAAGAGCTGATAGAGAAAATAAGGTAAATGAAGAATTGCTTGCTCAGTTAAGAAAAGTGGAAATTTCAATCGAGGTAGAAGTTGGAGAAGAGGATAAGCTATTTGGATCTGTTACTAATCTAGACATACATAAGGCTCTTGAAGAAAAGGGAATTAGTATTGATAGACATTCTATTGTTTTAGAGCAGCCAATAAAGTCTTTGGGCGTTCACAATGTTCCGGTTAAAATTTCTGGAGGCTCTGATGAAGAAATAAAAGTTTACGTTATAAAAGCTTAAATCTTTTCTTACAAGTTTCATTTGTCTAGATATCGGTAAATTGAAATATGTTTGCCGATGTATCATTTCCAATTTCAAGCTTTCAAGTTTTTTCTTATAAAATTCCAGCTAGCCTTGAAAATGATATTAAAGTTGGACTAATCGTTAATGCTCCATTCGGAAGTCGTTGCATTCAAGGAATCATTGTTGACAAGTATCAAAAGCAGAAATTTAGTGGAAAAATAAAAGATATCGATTCAATACTTGATGGAAAACCTGTAATTGACAAGCACCTGTGGAAGCTAACTAAATGGTTATCTAGTTACTACAACACACCACTGGGTTTAGCTGCAAAAACTGTTTTACCCAAGCAACTTACTACTCCATACAAACCACCAATGAAAAATTTTGTATACCTTATCGAAAAAAAGTTGTCAATTATAATTAGGGGTGAAGTTCAAAAAAAAATATACGATTATCTCCTACCTCAAAATTCACCTATACCTATTTCGGATTTAAAAGCCATAACCTCCTCACCTTTAACTGCATGTAAGGCCTTGCAAACTAAAGGTGTAGTCAGGCTGTTAAAAAAACCAGTCATTCCAAATCCCTATGAGTTGTCAATATCAAATCAAGATAAGATAATCTCATTAACAAAATACCAAAAGAAGGCCATCAATGAAATCACCGATTCATTAAAAAAAAATCAGTTCGACCCATTTTTACTGCATGGAGTTACTGGAAGCGGTAAAACAGAGGTATTTATTGAAGCTTCAAAAAAAGCAATAAAGCTTGGAAAATCCGTAGTTGTTTTACTGCCTGAAATTTCAATTACCCCACAAATAGCGGAAAGATTTAAGTCCGTTTTTGGTGACATAGTAGCGGTTTGGCATTCCAAATTAACTCAATCTTCTCGAAGTTGGATATGGAGAAAAATTTGTGAAGGCGATTACAAAATAATTATTGGGGCACGATCAGCAATATTTTCACCCCTTAAAAACCTTGGATTGGTTATTGTTGATGAAGAACAGGAGAGCGCTTTCAAACAAAGCGCACCTGATCCTAAGTATCATGCAAAAGAGGTGGCATTGATGAGGGCAAAAATAAACAAGTGTTCCATAATACTTTCAAGCGCAACTCCAAGCATTGAATCGTATTATAATTATAAAAACAAAAAACTAAAATATCTTGAGTTACCTCAAAGATTTGGTAGTGCTAAATTGCCAAAAATTCATTTAGTTGATATGATTGATGAGAACAAAAAAACTGAGAACTTTGGTGCAATTTTCTCAGGATTTTTATTAGAAAAAATTCATGATCGTTTGAGCAAAAATGAACAAATCATTCTTTTGCATAATCGTAGAGGATTTGCACCTGTATTACGCTGTAATGATTGCGGAAATATTGTTCAATGCCCTCATTGCAAACTAGCACTAACTTATCACAAATTTAATCAAAACATGAAATGCCACTTTTGCAGCCATACAGAAAAACCCAAAGATAAATGTTCACAATGCGAAAGTGTTAATATCCAGTTTGGAGGTACAGGCACTCAAAAAATTGAGAGCGAACTAGAAAATATTTTCCCTGAGGCCTCTATAGCCAGACTAGATCTAGATTCTGTGCCAACCGTTTCAAAAATTATAAGCACCCTTAAGAAATTTTCAAAAAAAGAAATAGATATACTCGTAGGAACTCAAATGATAGCTAAGGGGCTTGATTTTTCAAATGCGACACTGGTTGGAATAACAAATGCCGATACAGGACTATTTTTACCTGATTTTCGCTCTGGAGAAAAGATATTTCAGCTAATA
>CEQT01089029.1_pt1 | contig 17071 bp, 21 predicted proteins | sample 530951 | NCBI WGS metagenome assembly CEQT01 (sample SAMEA2621132, study PRJEB7988) | marine metagenome | biome: marine biome (ENVO:00000447); feature: surface water layer (ENVO:00002042); material: "saline water (ENVO:00002010), including plankton (ENVO:xxxxxxxx)" | depth 5 m
TTTGTGGTCATAAATGTTTTGATGGGGATGTCATCTCGCATATCTTGTAATTCGGCTGCAAACATGCGCTGAAAATTGTTGCCCTCAAGTTCAATCAAGTCAGGTTGGAATCGATTGTTGATGAGTAGGATGTTCTTTTTCTGTGCTGCTCCACTCAATCCTTTTTGATTGATAACGTGGACCATTTGCTTCTCCTCAGAATCAGGAAGCATACGCAAGATGACCATCGCCGTGTAGTCAGCGTTACTGTCACTGGCAATCGCAGGGTCCCAGCCGACAAAGTGTTGACCGAATACACCTGCTGCGTTGCCTTCTTCGTCGAACTCTTGCTCAGCGTGGTCAAGCAGCACGAGGCTTTCGTCCCGTGCCTTTTCCAACAGGCTGTTGGGGAACATACTGGAGTTGTCGTGAATCGGTTCACACAGATACTCACGAGCGAATTTGATAGCAGGCATGGACTGCTCACGCATTTTGAGTGCGTCGAGAGGCCAACGTCCGGGCCACAGCGGTTCACCATTCTCTAAGATAGCGGGATAGGTTTCGACTTGGAACGTGTCCTTCTGTTCAAGTTCAGCGTACAGGTCGTTGTACGAAAACGGTGTACCGACCATCATCATTCGACCTGTGTGGTGAAGAACAGGGAGAAGAACGGTATAGAACCAGTCGGCTGCACGTTGAAGTTCAGACGCTGTGGTTCCCCACAGGATGTCATCGCAAACGACCACGTCCGGGTGGAAACCACGAGTAGCACCACCAACGGACTTTGCCATGATACGGCTACCGTTGGTGAACTCAAAGTAGGATTTTGCCCACGGCTTGCCTGAGGGCTTGAGTGGTTTGAGAATGTCAGCCATGTCAATGTTGCTACGAATGAATCGCATGTGCTCAAGCGTCTGTTCAAGCGAGTGGCTGAACACCATGATGTGCGTGTTCGGGTTAAATGCTGCAATCCATAGAGCATACGACATGAAGAATACAGACTTGCCATGGTCACGGCTCGCTTTGACGCAGTAGTATCGATTCCCGTTCAAACCTTGGTCCCACGCTGCGTGATGGTCGGCGTAGTCAAAGCCAAGAATCTCGGTGAAAAAGAACTTGAACGACTTCTTCGACATCTCGATGTCGATTTCGTCAACGAGTGCTTTGACACCCTCAGCGTCACTCATTGTCCGCCTCCCATGAATGTGTCAAACCCACGCTGTTCTTCTTCGTCTGTTTCAAACCGACGTCGTAACCGTGACGGAACCCTTTGCTCTTGCTGTTCTTCGACTTCGCTTTCAGGCATTTCGCCTTCTGCGATTTGACCTGCACTACCTCCGTCATTGTCATGGTCAACAAAAGCATCATCGGGATTGGGCATTTGGTCGCCTTGAGTGATTTGATTTTGTGTCTCTTGAGAAAGCGGAGCAATTTGCTGAGGCGCCTGTGCCTGTTGCTGCGGTGCCTCTATACCAACATTAGCCAACACTTGTTGTGCTGCACGAAGTCGCTCCGGGTCTATGTTTCGCACTGCTTCCACAGAAGGGTCGTCATCTCGTCGACGACCTCTTGCACGAAGTTTTTCTTGCCTCGCTTGCTCGGCAGCAGCCGCTTCCTGTTCTGATTGGAAGGCTGCTAAATCATATCCAAACTGCGTCATGTTTTTGCCACCTATACCGGGTAGTATTCTTCTTCTGTTCGGAGAGGGACCCATGTCTCGTATTTGTTCTAATGAAAGGTCACGACGGTCAAGTCCTCTTCGTCGTTTCATTTCTCTTTCGCCTGCTAACCGTGCTTGTGCATCATCTTTCGCTTGTGCTTGTTTTTGGCCTTCAACCAAATCAGCACGTGCTTGTCGTCGACGTGGTGTTACCAAACGAGAGTCAGCAATCCGTCGACCCAAAGCACCACCTTGCATAGCACCGACTTGAAGATTTGATAAGAATCCACCAAGACTTCGTGACTCACCTGCAAGTCCTCCCGCTAAACCTGCTAACGTGCCTGCCGCGCCAAGCGCTCGACTCCGCATTGTACGACCACGTGCTCCATCGCCTCCCCCACGTCGTCCGCCAAAACCTACGTTGTAAAACATCTGAGGCTTACCGTCAGGTCCAATCTGAATCTGAGGCGAAGCCTTCACGAGAATCTTACTCATCAAACCCCTCCGTTGAAGGTAACCTTGACGACCTTGACGACCTGTGGACTGACGTTCCATTCCTTAGCGATACGGTGCCAGTCGCCACGTGAGTGTAGGAGGCCGTGAACATCCATCGATGTTATGCCCAAGTCTTTGGCGAATAAGCCGACTGACTGAATTGAATTGAGTTGAATAGGATTGTGTGGAAGCATCTTGAGGATTGTAGCATCTTGCTTAGCGTCCTCCAGTTGGATGTGCTCCATGGCTTCTGTGATTTCAGCCACCTGTGCCTTTTGAAAATCGGTCAGTCGCATTTGACCTTGAGGCAACTCATCCATCGGAGGTGCCTCAACCATAGGTTGCGGTGCTGGAACAGGCATTTCAGCCTGTCGCCCCGCACGAGCCTGAGCAACTGTCATGTTCGGATGTGCTGTATCGTCGTGTATGTGCGCTTCGGCATACTCAGGTACGACCGTTGTATAGCCACGACGCTTGTGTTCTTCACCCAACGGTTCAAACGTCAATCGACCTTCCGACAAGTCAGGGATTCCCATATTTTCTTTGAGTTGACCAAAGACGCGTTGACCTAACTCACGATTACCTTCATCCCGTAAATGCTTGGCGTGCGTATAATCATGAGATGCAAATCGTTGCTTTATCATTTCTTCAACTTCTTCGGGCGGGTAGCCTTCGGCTACCAATTGTTGCGCTAAAAATCGAGGTATAGCCAAGAGATGTCGAGCATGTCGATGACCGCCTCGTGCACCGATTGACCCTAAAATGTTTTGATATTCGTTCGATTGCATGTCAATGCCAAGGTCTCGTCCTATAGAATTGAGAATGTTTGCTGGCATTGAGTTCTTGCGATTCTCGCCAAACACAAGGTGCGATTTTGGCATTCTGTGCAATTTTTCAGCCTCTTCGTCTGTGACATCAACGCCCTGTTCAGCAAGTTTTGCTTTGAGCGACTCCGCTGTCATACCACCTTGCTTAGTGCCAACCGTATCAAAAAGCGCTTGAGGAGCAAACTCAAGTCCCTGTAACGGATGGAAATCTGTGATAGGCCGTTCCGCACCTGCCTCAAATCGTCGGTGTCGCCCACGGTCATGAGCCACTTTGTGAAACGTCAAGTGTTCAAGATGTATCACTGGGTTGTTGAGATACGTTTCCTTGCCGCCTCCAAAAGAATCTTGAGAAAACTGAATCATTTGGTCAAACGCTTTTGCAATTTCAGGGTCGTTGATGTCGACATTGAAAGCAGGGTTTTGCATCATTTCAACGATACGTCTGAAATAATTCTTGACAGGGTCTTGCATTTCTTCATGCATGTGATTGACGCCTGAGTCGATGAAATTGCCTTGGTCAGAGTGCTCAGACAAAACGTTACCCTTGTTGAGAGAATAGTTGATGAGTGGGTTTTGAACGCCGTCATCCGATGTCCCACTACCTCTTGTCATTCGCATGGCACCTCCACTGTCTTTGTCAAAAGTGCCAACAGTGTTACGACGCCAATCAACGCTGTCGACACCGGGCAAAAGGTGCGTTGCATCTTCACCATGGACGTCAGCGTGCTTCGCATTAAATGCGTCGATAGCAGGTGTCATGACCATTTGCTTGACGATTTCTTCGGCTCTGTCTTGACTAAATCCCAAAATCTTACGTGCATACTTTGCTAAATCGTAAATCATGTAGTCCATAGGGTGAAACGTGTGTGGGCGCTCGCCCAGTTTTCCGTCTCTGTGAGGGTTGTTTGGGTCGTAATCATTTTGCCACAGGAGTTCCTTTGAGTCGTGGTCAAAGCCAAACGGCGGGTGATGTGCAGGGACGTCACCTTCAAACTGGTGATACCACGGGTGGTCCGATTCATGTGTGCGAATAGCCTCTTCGGGGTACCATTCGGACCACGCATCGCCGTGTCTACCGCTTTTCGGACCGTGCTTGAGTCGATACGCTTTAAGAATCTCAGTTGGTTCAGGTTTAGGAAAAAGAATGTGTCGGGGTGTGTACTTGAACATCAAGCCACTCTCCCGCTACCACGTGCTGCAAAGACGTGACCGGGCATACCTGATGATGACATCTCGTCGGAATCAGTGCTATCAGTTCCGCCTTGCGGGTTCGTTGTTTCTCCTCGATGACCTGCCTCCTTGTTCTTCTTGCTACCACGAGAAAGAGGTGCTTTCTTCATTCGGTCTTGTCGTTCGACGATTTTCTTCAAGTCACGAATCATTCGTCGGAGTTGTGAGATGTGAAGATAGTCTTTTGCTGACTTGAGCAGCGTGTTCATTTCTTGAAGTTCAGCCTTCTTGGTTTCGCCTGCAAGTCGAGGGATTTTACCTGAGCCTAAGAATCCGGGCTTTGTGGGTGTACGTTGCTCGATGTTGTGAGGCTGATGAGGCATGGCGATGTTGCCCATGAGTGCGCGTTGATGTCGCTGACCGAGTTGTTGTCGGTACTTTGCAGGGAACAGTCGCAACGGCTGTTTGGTTGAAAGACCTAAGTGACCCATCTCAACAGCGAGTGGTGCTTCGGTCAGCCCACCATGTTCTGTACGTGGACTGAGTGTGCGGGATTGTCGCTTGGAGCGAATTGATGTAGCGATGTGTGGCTTGCGTCCGCCGGGTGGACCTTCAAATTTCGGTTGTTGAAACGGTTTGCCGTCGGCTTTCATCAACGTAGACCAAGCAGCCTCCATCGGTTCACCGGTAGCAACCAGTGGTCGATAGCCGCCCATGACACCGTTTGTCTGAGCACCGAGTGCTTGAGACAAATCAGGTCCGCCTGTACCAAGTGCGCCTGCCATAGCCGACATGTTGGACGCCATAGCGCCCTGCTCAGGGTTGTACATGTTAGGGTCCTCTTCTTCTTGCTGAGGTTCTTCCATGCCACCCATCATCGGGTCTTCATCAGGTTTGTCGATGCTAATTTGAAGATGCGGTGTATCGCTAACGACTTTCGTTTCCTCACGCTTACGCATCTTTTCGTCACGTCGGCGCTCCTGTTCCTCAGCATCACCTGCACCATGCCTGTAATCATCGTCATCGGATGCATACATACGACTTGATTCTGAACGAGGAGCGTACATACGGGTATCAGAGCCACGTCCCATTCCTCCGAATCCGCTTGGCATTAGTTCACCTCCCCTTCATCAATCACATCGAGAACGTCAGAATCGCCACGGAGCAGTGCCTCACGCACTCGCATCCATGTCTCAGGGCTTTCTTTTGCCATTTCAACTTTCAGGATGTTGATGGTATTGGTCACCGTCTTTTCCTCAGGTTGTGCCCACTGCGATTGGAATGCCATGAGGTCTTTGATGGACTCACGAATCTCTTTGTTAAGGCGCACCATATCACCAATTGCGTTGTCGTCATGAATGCTGACCTCGTCCATGTAACGGGTCAACTTCTCGTTCAACTTTTCTGTATTGTTTCGGATGACTCCGAGTTCTTCGCCTACCTTGATTGATACAACAGCAGTCGAGGAACGACGTACAAGTGGCTGAAAGTGCTCTTTCATGTGCCGATACACAGCATCTTCTGAACAGTCAACCTCGTTTGCTATCTCTTCTGTGGTCATACCCTCGTCAAAGTAAGCAACTTCGTACAACCCACGGTTGTCTGATGTGCATATTGGACATCGATAGTTAGAACCAGTGACATTCTCACCTGCGTGGTTACGCATATGACGTTCAGCCGTGTTGGTTCGCCATCCCTTATCACGGTCCAGTACACGCATATCGACAATGCCTGAGGCTATCTGTTCCTCAAGTTCATCACGGTTCTCGTCTTGACAAAAAGCACATGATAGTTTTGTCTGACGACCCCCCATGCGTAAGGGCAAGTAACCGTCAACGATAAGGTTTTATCAAAGAGGGTGCGAAAAACAGCATATGGGTCGCATACGTCCGGCAGGTGTACGTGTTTTGGGCGTACCCATGAACAAAGATACGGCTGTATCACTCGCAAAAGCAGCACGAGACGTCGTTTTGAGGCGAAATGTACCCCCTGAAATCAAAGAAAAACGACTCAAAATGTGTCGAAAATGCCCCTATTGGACAGGTTCACGATGCAAAAAGTGCGGTTGTCAGATGAAAATCAAGGCAAGTTTGTCCTCATCCGAGTGCCCAATCGGGCAATGGGGGCGCTATACCGACGAAATGCGAGAGTAAATAGCGCTGGCAAGAAGCACGCCTGTCATCAATGACCCCATGAGCCATGCTATGGTGTCACTTCCAAGTGAACCGTTCTTCAAAATCAGCAATAGCGTGACGGTTACGATGATGGTGAGTATCTGAACCATGACCATGTCGACGATAACAGACTTCTTTGGAGCAAAAATGTCGCTTGTTGTCAAAGCAAACCCTTGCGAAAAAGGCATTCGTGGTCCTCTATCCATTTTATCGGCCTCCAATCATGTTACGAGTAAACGAGCCGATGCCTCCACCGACCTTTTGCATGAAACCTTCGTCAGCCATAGCAGCAGCAAGTGCACCACCCATCATTGATTGTTGAGAAACAGCAAGTATTTGCTGCTGCTCCATCTGTGCTTTGTCAATGTCCTGTTGGCTTTTGCCGACCATAGCGTTGAATTGACTTGTAATGTTCTCAGCACTCATCGTTTGTAGGTTTGTTGGCAGGGACTGTGGGTCCATCTTCAACGTACCATCGTCTTCGTTAAGTGTAAACGTCGCATTTCGTAGAATTTCAAGCAACGAAAATGTGACGATGTCGTTTAGCATCTGTACGAGCATAGGCATTTTCTGACTAACAACAAATCGGTCAACTGGGGACAGGCTTTTGAGCATGGCCAACTGGATTTCAGCCTCACTTGGAGGCGCTATCGGCTGCTGCATGTACTGTGGATTGATACCTGCACCTTGCATGAAGCCCCCTGCAATTGGGTTAGAGGCCCAACCGCCCTGTTGTTGAAATGCATTTTGTTGTGCAAAGCCGTTTTGCTGCGGTGCGCCCAAGTTAAGCGCTCCATTTTGTTGCTCATTTCCTCCGCCGAATAATCCCATGTGTTCACCTACTGCTGTGGAAGCGTATATTGTTGCTGAGGCACGTTCTGTTCTTGAACTTGTTGCCGTTCGACTTGCTCGACACCTATTGAGCCAACTGCATCGCTAATCCCTACGTCCGTTGGAATCATATTGAGTTCTTCGTGGAAGTATCGAAGGTCGAAATACACGGCTGTGATGTCGTTCATACCGTTGTTTGGGTTCTTGTAATGCGTGATGCTGATGCCTGCGTGTCGCTTGGAGTCTTTTTCTAATTCAACAAAGAACGGTTCATACTTCATAAGGAATTCAGGCGTGTTGTTTTTCTTTTTCAGAACTGAAATAGGCACGGCGACTGTGCTCACGCCTTTCTTGACCATCTCCCGCATACCTCCTTTTGTCTTGAGTCGTTCTTTTTCGTTTTCTGACTCCCATTTCGTCAGCAAATGATACAGATGCAGATGCTCAGGGCAGTATGTCCCTCGCATCAGTCGGCCATCGGTCACGTTTTCACGTGCAATAAAGGCTGTAGGCTCGCCTGTAACTGGGTTTTGCCAGTACAAATCCCACAGACTTTCGCCAGTTGACTCGTCGGTGATTTTTGCATACAGATTGTCGTACTGAATTAACTTCTGACAGTCGCACCCGTCGACCACACAAGCACCTGCACTCTTGTTGTATCGATATTTGAAGCCAGCCCACCGCAGTGGATTGAAAATTGAGCGCTTGGATGGCTTAAGCAATGCTCGTGCTTGTTTGATGTCCTTCTTACGTGCCTTACGAGGGTCAGGGTGTCGACTTGGATAAAAATTAACTTTTGGAACTTCGATATTGTTGCGTGCACCCGCTGCACGCATGGACTGTTGTGCACCTTGCATCTCAATCAACTGCTCATGTGAAGGGTTACCTTGATGGCTTAGTGCTTTCATTTCGGCAGGGTCCATCGCCTGCAAATTGCCGTTGGCTGATGTGTCTCGGAAACGCCCGCTAAAATCAAACACTGTCTCATCTCCCCCTGATAACCTGTTAGCATACTATTTCAAAAGTCTTCCCTATGAGGAAAGTAAGTCAATCATCGTGTTTTCGACATTCCAGCCGATGCGTGTTGCCATCATTGAGCGTATGGTCGGTATGCCTGCTTTTTGCAATCGCACAAGGTCCTCTCTAAACTGGTCGAAAATTTTGTGCTCGCCCAACCGTTGCTGTTGCCAAAGCACATTTGCTTGGTCATCCCACCACTGGTCGGCTTTGTTTGCAACAAGAAGAATTGTTTTGGGACAGTATTTCTTACCACGTATTCGTGCACGTAAGTTTCTGTATCGGTACTGTCGGTGTATGAGCGCATCGCACATGAATTTGAATCCCGCAACCGCTTGAAGCGCAGGTTCTCCACCCAAGCGCACACGATGGTCAAACATGAAAACAACTGCCTCAACGTTACGATTGACCATATCATCAATCCAAAGATTCCAAAATCGTTCTTCGCCACCCATGTCAGAAGAGTGAACAACGCGTCGTTCTCCCTTCCACCGCACACGCTTGCGTGTTGCACGAGGCAACAGATACTTGCCCAGTATTTTTGTGTGTGACGTTCGGTTTTCAATAGGTATGTCTTCCATTTCACCGGGTGTGGTCAGATATTTGTCGAGTGTTGTTTTGCCAACCATGGTTGGACCGTAAATTCCGACACGACGAGGCACCCAGTAATGATACAACTCTCGTGCGAACACGAGTCCGCCAACCATTGCTGAGCCTGCTGCTGCACTCAATCGAACCAACCACCAAGCCAGTTCGACAACTTCTCGCCGAACCACTGTGCAGTCGTGTCCCAAAGACTCCAATCGCTGTGAAACTCGATTGCGCTCACAGTAAGTGCTGAGGCCACCGAGAACACGAGAGCCTTGAGCCAACCCCACGCTCGTTCGTAGGCAGTGTCGACCGTATTCGCTATGTGCATGGCACGAAGCGTAGCCTCCGTGCTGTCATCAGTCGGCGTTTTGAAAATACGACCCATGCGGGGTCACCTCACTTTTTATTTTTGAATGTGCCGTCGGGGTTACGCTCACGCTTTGGCTTTTCTTTTTTCTCCTCGCCAAACGTTACGCCGAGTCCCAGCGGCTCATCGACAGATGCCTCATGGTTCGGCTCAGGGTTGAAATCGGCTGTTGATTCTTCAAACACTTGACCCTGATACATTGGGGGCATTTTACCGGGGTTGCTCTCCATCCAGCGCAGTTCAGCCTCAAGTTGGGCTTCTTGCATACGAAGTTCCATATCCTGTCGACGACGTTCAAACGTTTCTTCCATACCACGATAGCGCATACGTCGCTCTCGTTCCATCGTTGCAGTGCGTGCTTTTTCATCCATACCTTGTTGGAAAAACATCTTGAAAATGTAGTATGCGATACCCTGCACGAAGAATGCTCCCATGGCATAGGTGAATCCGTTGAGTGATGATGTTTCCAAGTCAATCCACATTTCAGCGTCAAAAATACCGACGGCTAAACCGACGGTCGCTGATTGCATCAAGATTAATCCAAGTAGTCGTATTTCGCTTTGGTCCATTGCGTTTGTCTGAGAACTCATAGTGTCCCTCTCATAGTGTCCTAATTACAACGCATTCATAAAATGTTCTAAGGTGGACCGAGGGAAGAGGGACTACCCTCAGTCCTTGGAATCACGCTTGCCGTCGGTCGAAGGACCGGGGCCTGAGCCTTTGGAGCCGATGACAATGACCATACCGTGTGCAGGTTTCTTGGATTTCTTGCCACCTTTGTCTTCCTCAGCCTTCTGTTCTGTGCCGCAATGCATCTTGTCGAGGTCTTCAAGTGTCTTGCGAAGCATTTCGTTGCCGTCGTAGTGTGTAAATGTCATTGTCTCACCTTTTTGTTTGAATGTACCTGAACCGCCTTGTTGCCAAATCTGTTCTCGTCCCGTCTGACCGACTCCTACGTTTTGAAGATTTTGGTTACCTGCCGACGGGTCGCCAAGGTTAGACTGTGTTCGTTGTTGCTGTTGACTGGCACCCATGCTGCTACCTGAGGGTGCTGCTGCACCACCTCCGCCCACAGACATGCTGCCAAGAGCGTCAGCAATTTGTTTGCCTCCGTAAGCAAGACCTGCTCCAGCAACAACGGCTGGTGCTAATCGACCCATCGGCTGCCCAAGTCCAGTAAGTGCTCGTTCACTCATTGTTCTTCTCGGCTGTAATGCTTTATCAGGATGCAACCGACGAGCAAGTGCAGCATCACCAGTCTGTCGCTCAACTGCTTCCCGCTGCGCTTTTCTCCCCGACGCTTTCGCACTCGACCTTGCTGCGACTTTGCGTGCACCTGCTCGCGCACCCGCTTTCGCTGCTTTACCCGGAACAAAACCTTGTGCAAAGCCTGTTCCAAATTCAGCCAAGTTGCTTAGCGCCGAGTCGTCTCCCTCTCTCGACACTACGCCAAGCACGGGGTCAGTAATTCTGTTTTCTTTGACATTTTGGCGCCCTCGATAGGTACCATACGCTGCCATCAAAGCAGGTATTACGTACGGGGCGAGGGCTGCTACAGGTAAAATCTTACGAACTTCCTCCTCAGGCTTGAGAACAGAGAAGGCTGCATCAATCGGCGTATCGAGCGATGCTAACTTTGTATCGGGACCAAGCGGCAAAGCCCTGTCGAAAAATTCAGGTTGCCTGAACATATAGTGTGGACCATAAAACCCTTCACGAGCAAACATGGGTGCCCCCTCTTGACCCGCAGCCGCTTCTTGTTGTGCCTGAGCAATGAGTGCATCTTCCTCGTCTTCGGGCAAGTTGAACCCACGTCCACCTGCGTGCGCCAAAAACATAGCATTACCAATGTCGGTATTTTTGATATGGTCTATGATTCGTGCGGCTGCTGCCCTGTCCTTTTCATCCAGTTCAGACATTGCTTGTTCACGCAATTCTTGCGGAGATGTTTCAGGGTCGTCATAGTAATATTCATCATCATCATCGTCGTAAAAACCAAAAACATTTTCGTCATTGTGCCGCTGAGCAGCCGAAATAAACTCGTCGGCAAAATTGGCTTCACGACCTTGACTATCGACCAAGTCTCGACCAAAACCACTTCGGCGTAGGTTAAGGTGCATCGGGTTCGGGTCATCAGGGTCTTGTTCGCCAAATCGAAGGTCAGTCTTGAGAACTGAAAAGGCTACATCAGTCGGCGTATACAAACGTATCACCTTCCTCTACCATCGTTCTGTACTTCTTACGCATGAATGTAAAGTACTCCTGAGCCTCAATCAAATCGACCATAAGTTCGGGGTGCTCGTCGACATTCTCCTCAAGCATGTCCACGCACTTTTCGATTTGACACAGCATGTAGTCATACGCAGTGACGACCCAATGTGGTAACATGCTCACCGCTTCTCCTTGCTCTTGCAGTGTGCTCGGCACGAAAAGCCTTTTGGAGCGTTGCAGTTGCAATGCGACATGTCTCGCTTAAGCAATCTGAACGCCAAGTCCATTGGTTCGCCTGTCGTAAACAACGACCTTGGGTTCTCAGGGTCGTACTCTTGGTAAAGTGGCAATCCAAAAAAGGTCGGCATACGGTAAACGTTCGGGCCTTGATGAACACCCTGCGTCATGACATGCGGAACTTTGTGTCGAGCCTCACCTATGTCATCGGGGTGAGTTACTTGGTGACCGCTTACGTTGCGTGTCAACCGAGGTGCTGCCGCAGCGAGTGGTATACCCACGCCAGTTGGAACCTGAAACACGTCTGTGCGTGAAAAACCGGGATGCGTCAATCGAGGTTTCTTTGTGTGCATAGGTATGGGAAGTTGGCGTTCATCCTCAGCCATAGCCGCAAGTGGATAATCTTCTTTGACAATCGTTGGCTTACCGCCGACCCCTTGTCTTTTGCTTCGCTTGCGCTTGGTCGCTGCACGCTTTTGGCCGCTTGTCATTTCTCCGCTGGTCTTGGGCGTCTTGCTACTGACCCTAACCGAAGGTCGGCACTTCGGGTAGCCTTTGCTACCCTTCTTTGCTTTCTTGCGACCGCACGGAGGATGCTTACCGTCCTTATCACGGCGTGAGACGTCGACCCACTTTTCCTTGAACCATCGGTTCAAGTTCTTGCGGACGACGACTTTGCTCATTTCTTCCCCGCCCATGCATCGCACACGTGGTCTGCACGGCACGTAAAGTCATACCACTCACAGTAGCCTGTCATCGGGTCGTCTGTTTTCGACGAATCCCAAGCCTTGCAATTACCGCATTTTTGCGGACCCGTTGCTTTTCGATAGTTTGGGGCATCCTCTTTGCCCTTGACAATGTCCCACGCTACTTCAAGTGCGTCCATTTTCCTTAACTGCGATTGGTAATACTGAGGGCAAGAGCCAACAGCCATCTCCCAATGAACAGGGCAGGGGCTGGTAGTGTCAATGGCGCCACACGTTGCACAGGGAGCATTCATTTCTTTTTGCCTCCCTTCTTTTTCTTGCGGAACTTACCACGACAATACTGTACAGCCCAGCCATTGGCATACGCTGACGGATAGACTTTGAATTTACGCTTGGCGGCTGCTTTGCCTGCTGGACACAATTTCTTCTCCAACAAGTCGATGGCAGCATGCATGCCAGTACAATGAGCGCAATCGCATGCTTTTTGCACGGGTCGTAGTGTCCCTTCGTCCTTGAAATGACGCGCACGATTGTCGTGCTCATCCTCGACCGTCAATTTGTTGCCTTGTGTGTGACTAATATCACGATGACTGCCATCACCGTACATCCCACGCTTCCGGCGTTCTTGATTCAACTCTTCACGATACTTGACTCGCTTTGGTGATGACTCGTACTTGGTGTCGTATTCGACCTTGTGGCGCTTAGCCTCAGGACTTTTGATACGCTTCACCAAGACATCCACGTTATCACAGTCCGTCCATGAGAATAACGTCGCCGTGCGGAGAAATCTTGACATTGTCCATGCTTTCAATCAATTTCTTGCATTCGGCCTTTGGTCGTTCACAGGCTTTGCAACAATCTTCCAGCGATGCTGCTCCACCTTCTTTCTTCAAACAAGCAATGAGTTTTTTCTTTGCTTCTTCATCATCGTTTTTTTCTTGCTTTAGCAAGGTCCATGCGTCTTCCATTGGGTTCAACAATTCCACCTCTTGAGGGCTGCACCTTTTGGCGTCAACTTACCTTTCTTACTTGTTGGTCCTTTGACGCCTGCCATTCGTGCACAAAATGACTTTCTTCGCTTAGCGGCTTTTCCACCACGCTTGAGTTTACTTGGCTTTTTTGTTACAGGTCGTTTGAGATTTGAACCCTGCGTTCGCTTAAAATGTGCTCGTCCTTTGGCGCTCAGGCCACCTGTACGTGCATGTTTTTTCTTGTTATAGCCATGAAACGGCTTCGACTTTTTCTTTGCTTTGAGAATATCCCAAGCGATTTCAAAAGCGTCCGCCATGTGGTGTCACAGAGAGCCACATGATTTTATTGTTTCCACATGCATTCGCAGGCGGGACAGTGCCAAGCAAAGCCTTCTTGCTTGTTCTGACCTTTGGTTTTGATGTACAATCGTTGAGTAGGGCGGGTACCACAGTCGGGGCATGCGGGGCTTCGACTGCGACCCATGAATAGCGATTAGTGTCCTATATTTAATCTACGCGATGGTAGGCTGTGCTTGCAAGGCTTTGATTTTGTCCGCCCACACGAGCGCACCCTGTAAATCGTCAACCGTAAAGCCCACATCAAATCCATACTCATTCAAGTACTGAACCAAACGTTCAGTAGCGAGGTTGCCTCCACTTCCTTCAACGAACGGGCAGCCGCCCAATCCCCCGATACTGGAATCGAATTGCGTGATACCTGCGAAAATACCGTGCTTGACACGCTCAAGCGCTTCATTCTCCTCTCCCTCACCATGATGAAGATGTAAAGCAGAAGTAAGTGAATACTCACGTGCACACTCAGCGGCGATTGCAATCTCTTCACGTGTACCTGTGCCGACTGTATCAGCGAACACAACAGTCGAGCCAAGCATCGAGGCGTCACGCACACATTGCTTGAGTAGATACGGTGGAATCTCTCCCGAATACGGGCTGCCGAACGCCATTGAAATGTAGACACGTACGTTTTCTTTTGGTACACCTTGCAGCATGCTCTTGAGCATGTAGACCAGTTCGGTGCGTGTGCGCCCCATGTTGTTAATGTTGAACGTCTCACACGGAGAAAACACCACGTTGAACAGTTTGACACCCGTTGCGAGTGCTCGTTCCATACCCTTTGGGTTCATGACCAGCGCTGCACCGTGTGCATGTACATCCTCAGCATCAGCCATTTGCGGTACACGCTTTGGGTGCACAAACGACGCTTCCTCAACATGCTCAATGCCTGCTTTGTACAGTTCTGAAATCAGTCGACGTTTGACGTCTGTAGGTACAAACACAGGTAAATTCTGTAATCCGTCCCGTGGTCCCACTTCATAAACTGTCAATCGCATGTTCGGCTCACAGACATTCGCTATACTTAACGATACAGGTGGATGGGTGAGGGTTGGAAAGAAGAAAGAACCATGAGAGAGGTATATCTTGAAGCGAGACCCAAGAAGGAAAACCAACCCTCACCCGATAATCCTGAATCGGGCGTTTTACTTAATCTTTTTGCATGAAAGCGGAATTTCGCAAACCAGCAATACAATCTTGCTGAACTTCTTCTTCTGTAATAAGAATTGATTTGTCACGCAGGTCTTCGGTAATGAACCACGTCACCAAGAATCCCGCTACAAAGGCGATGAATGCGATAACCAAGTACTCTCCTAAGCCCATACATTATGTGGAAGAACTCATGTGTAAAAAATCTATTGGAACTTATGCACCAAGGTGGGTTGAAGTCAGCAGGTAGGGAGAATATTGGATGCTTTGCTCCATGTCAATCAAGCCTTCCTGACCCATCTTGTCCCAAAACGGCACTGACCTGTCAAGCATGTTATGAGCGATGAGGTTGACTGGTTCGCCGTGAGCCTCTTGCAAGTCATTTTTTAGTTCAGTCAAGCCCTCACGCCCAAGACCACGTTTTCGCATCTCTTGATTTACAGCAAACGTGTCGATGGCGTAGTTGTTATCACCCAAGTGAATCAGTCCAGCACGTGTGTTTTTATCCTTTGATTCAAAGAAATGGTTGTATTTTCTCCTGACCCCTTCTATATCTTTGAAGCCCTGAAAGCCTTTTTCGGGCCTTTCAAGTTTTGGAAAATTAAACCCACCGCTGTAGTCAACGTCTGATACGGTGTCTTGCTGAAATAGTGGTGCCTTGATGATAGCCCAAGCCACATCAAACGGTTCGGGCATGCATCATCCCATGCCGATGAGTTTGTCAGCCATTTCTTTACGACGCATCTCTTCCGCTGCTTGTTGCAACTTCGGAGGCAAGCCAAACGAGCCGCCTTCGGCCATCAGTTGTTGAATGAATTCAGGTGACACTGGGTCAGGCTTTGCCATGGCAGGTGACGCAGGTGGTGCAGGTCGAGGTGCTATCGCTTCTCTTCGTGGGTTGAGTTCGTCCATTAGGTCTTCTTCTTCGCCCATTTCAAGCGGGTCACGCATTTCGCCCATCATTTCATCTCGGCGCTGTCGCTGCATCATGCGGTCCATTTCTCGCTTTTCAGCGCCACGTCGTGCGCCGGGAGATGACCCCATACCCATGTCGTCGTGTGAGCGAATCGGAGCGTTTCCGCCTGCCATCGAAATCGGCGTTGCTTCTCTTGGTCGTCGTGCTTTCAGTATGTTCCATGCTGTGTCAATTGGTTGCATTTTGTTCATCTCCTTGTCATGTAAGCCTGTCGGTTTGGTGCTCTTGAAGCGGCTATGTTGACATCATCACGCATCATGTCGGCGTGCGCCAACTGTGCGCCCAAGTGTTTCATCTGTGACGGGTCGGGCATCGAAGCATCGCCTGATTCTTCGATTGGTAGCGGTACACCGGGTATCGGTGCAGGTCGTTGACCGATGCGGTGCATGAGTTTCATACGCTCTTGCATAAGATTCCTGAGTTGCAGGTCCGTACGTGGGTCCATTCCCGCAGCGTTCATCTGTGCGATTTCGTAATTCATATCTTGAAGACGTTGTTCAAGGAATCGCCGATTCGGGTCGCCAACTCCCGGTGTGCTGACTGGTGTAGGTGAATTGATTCTCCTGTGCTCGGCTTCCTCATCGGGGAACATGGCTTCGTTGTACTCTTGCATCATACCCCCAAATTCACCCTGTCCACCTGTTTGCTTTGGATTAACGATGATGTTGCCGAAGTCGTCTGTAATTGGTTGATTCATTGGCGAAAGAGGCGTCATCATGTCAACTGGTGGTTCCTCTTCGTACATGTAATTAGGGCGCCCATAGAACTCAGGTCGCATGGTGCCGGACATACGAGGCACACCGCCAGTGCGAGCAGCCATCTCTAAATCCTCACGTGAAAGTTCCTTGAGGATTGACCAAGCAGTGTCAATCGGGGAGTCGGATGAGCGCTGGAGCATAGGTTCAGGCCGTACAGTTGAACCCATCGGAGGCAAACGTGCCCGCACTAAATCCATTGCGTCTTGTTCACGGTCATGTCTGTCAGCAAGCGTTTGTGTTACATTCAATCCAGCCCCAATAGGTTCATCACCAATGTGTGCCAGCGTATCAAGTTCACCTGTCGGACCTACTGCTTTTCCTCGCCCTGCACTATACATTAGTTGTCTCAAATAATCACGGTCGCCGGAACGCATTGTTCTTGGCGGCATGTTAAATGTGCTTGGTGTACGAAAAGCCATTTCAGCGTTTTCTCGCATCGTGTTCAGAGACGCAAAAGGTCTGTTTTCACGCTCGGCGTTCGGCCTTGCAGCACGCATGCTTTGAAGGGCGTGCGGGTCGTCACTTAGTGAATTTTCAAGTTCCATGTACCTGTTGTGGAAGTCCTCTGCCTGTTGTTCGTTGAGTGGAACACTGCCG
>CEQT01056285.1_pt1 | contig 17065 bp, 37 predicted proteins | sample 530951 | NCBI WGS metagenome assembly CEQT01 (sample SAMEA2621132, study PRJEB7988) | marine metagenome | biome: marine biome (ENVO:00000447); feature: surface water layer (ENVO:00002042); material: "saline water (ENVO:00002010), including plankton (ENVO:xxxxxxxx)" | depth 5 m
TTTTTAAAAATATAGATACATATAAGGGAATTTTTATTTAAATTTATATATTAATTATTTTATTTATATATATATGTCTATATTTTTTTTTGGTTACAAGTTACAAAAACCTAAAACTTGTGTGGTAGCAAGGGTTTTGGGTGTAACCATAGCGGTTACAACGGTTACACTACGCAACTTCCTCAATATCTAAGGCTACAACAGGGATTTTAACTGCTTTTGCTACTGAGCCTTGTCCTTTAAATCTTGTTGCGGGTGCTTTTTCGGCATTTGGTAGTCTTGTAAGAACTTGCGACCAAGAATGTTGCCAAGAAGTTCCATTTAATATTTCTCTTAACGCTTCGGATGTATTACTTACCATTAATGACTCGGAATTAACTTTTAAACCATGCCTTCCAAGTGTGTCTTGAGCTTGCTCACTCTCAATAAAAGTATGATATTTACCACCTGCTATCTCAACTAATTCCCCTAATAAAAGTTCGGTTTTATCAATTTTTACAGGGTGCTGCAATATTGTTTGTAAGCAACGTCTTTCATCAGGTAATTCAGTTGATTCGCTATAACTTTCCCAACTAACAGATTCAATCATTTGTTCTGCTGTTTGTAAATCAACTAATTCACTAGACATTAAACTATACGCACCAGCCAACAACGCACCATACTGATCGCCAAGCCTTTGGCTATCAAATTTCTCACCTGCTAAACGACTAAAAACTTTTATATTTTTTTTAATTGTGTTAATTAATGAAAAAGTCCTAGAGATTAATTTTTTAGCAGTTAAATCATTAATTTTATTATCCAAGTCTTTTTCCAGTTGTTCCCAATGAAAAGCTCTTTCATGTTTATTGAATTTACTTGTTGTTTTTAAAGTTAACTGAGCAAATCTTGTCCTGTCGGCACCTTGTTTTAATGCTGTTGATATTGAGCTAAGAAAAAACATACTACGCAAATGAAACCTAATAACTTCCCCATTTGGCGAGCCTTTTATCATTTGTGCGTTTGTTTCACTACTGGCAACCCTTGCTAAAGCTAATATTGCTTGCATACGTTGTTGATCGGCTTTTTCGTTTGATTCTGCTTCATCAAAAATAATAGGTAAAGCATCACTTTTTAATGTTTGCCTTAAACCTGCTTCAGTTGTATTACCTGAGACATGAACACCCATGTCAGCAAGTAGTGGAGACACAAATCTGTCTAATATTGCGGATTTTCCTGTACCTGCTCCACCTGTAAGCCAAATATGTGGACGCCAATCTAACGCCCCGCATATTGGTGCTAATGCAACCCAGCCAGCAAGTAACATTCCTGATGCTTGTACATCCCATTGAAATCGTTGTGCTAATTCTAAAATTTCATACGCTTGATCGTCACTTAAGGGTGGTTCATTACCGCAACCATATAAGTTAGCAGAGCGTTGATATATGTAATTTGTTTTAAATGGTAATTTTTTTAATATTGATAACCTTTCACCATTACATATAATCTCTTCCCCTAAATGTAAAAGCGTATGTTTTTTATCTATATAAGCCCCACGCCCCCGAATCCTGTTAGGGCTATAAACACCAACATTTGCAGATGCTTCAAATAAATTAGATGCTGCTTGTGTCCAATTAGCACCAGTTTTGGCGGGATAAAGTGTTTCCCAATAACTTAAAGGTGCTATTGAAACAAGGTTTGTTGATGTGTGACCTGACCTTGATAGTTTAGTTACTTGGCCTGTTGCTCTTGGTTGATAAAAATATGTTTCACCATCAAACCCTAAACATTGAAAATACTTGTCAACTTCTACTGTTTGCTCCTCTTTATCTATTTTAAGTAATTCATCAGTAACTAGATCTTCAGTATGTACAACAAATATATTTTTTTTCGCATATTCCGCAGCTTCTTTAACTGTCCAAGTTGCATCAGCTAAATCCCAGCCCTGTTTAGCATCTTTAGGGGGATTTACTTGTCTAACAATTGAAGCACCCCTTAAATAAAGGTTTTGTGCTAAACGTTTCATTGCGTCAAAACCAACTTGGTCATTATCAGGCCATAAAACGATTCGCCTATTAACTACTGGTTCCCATTCAGTTTTATTAATTGCCTTACAACCACTCGCCCAAGTTGTACAAATTGTATTAGGAAATAATTTTTGTGCCGCATCACAAGCCTTTTCACCTTCAACAATTAAAACTGCTTTTTTCTTATCGGCATTTAATTGTTTTAGGTTTAATAATGGTCTTGGTGCGGGTGGTGCTTTATACTCCCATTTAGTTCCATTAAATGATATTGGTCTTATTTTTTTATTAGGAAACCTAGCAACAATAAAAGTATCACTATAATTCCAGTAATTTTCAGCACCTTTAATTGGTGGTTTAGGCATATCTTTTTTTACACCTAAATAGTTTTCAATATGTTGCACCGCTTCTTTAAATTCCCAATTGCGTAATTTCATTAAAAGAGATAATCCGTTACCTCCGCCACCTGTACCAGACTTTCCACCGCATTTGTTACAAAACCAAGTGCCTTGATTATTAGCGTTATCAAATCTATATCTATCTTTACCACCACAACAGGGACAGGGTTGATGTTCGTTTGTTAATTGCTTTGATGATAAATTACCAAGTGTGCTTAAAATTCCTTCCCACCGACCTTCGGCAAGATCATAAATACTGTCCATTCAAGATATTGGGGTGTTTTAATACAGTAACGCAAAAGTTACAATCTACAAGCGAGTTAAACTATATCTAGTATTTTTTTAGCTTCTGTAACATCTCTAGCTACACCAGCTAAACCGCCTGATTTAGTAATTACATTAATAAAATTCCTTTGGTCTACTGTTGTTTTACCTTTGTCTTTAACTTCGATAGCGGAAAAAACTGCAACTTTGCTACCTACCATATCTGGTGTGATTGTTATTGTTTTAAAACCAATTAAATCACTTGAACCCTTACATAAACCAAATTTAACAAGCCTACCCTGTTGATCCATTAATGCACCAGTATTGTTTCTAAACAACCTAACATTCCCGGAACCAACAGCAAGTCTTATTTTATTTTGTACATAGGCTTCGTTACTCATTAACCAAATAGGTTTGAGTTGATGCTATATCAGTTTTAGGTTTTAGTCCAATATTTAATTAACTCTTCTAATTCTTTAATTCGTTTTTGTGCTTGTTTTATTTTTTCTTGCCTTGTCATTAATAACCTTTTGCTTCTCTTATAGCTAGTTTACATTTTTCTGGATTATATGAAATCCCCCTACCAACAGTTCTTATCCAATGTATGTTTTCTTTCAATACACCATTTTTTCTATATTTAACTAAAGACGCTTCGCTTTTTAAACCCATCATATCGGCTGCTCGTAATTGTTGATAAAAACCTAATCTTGCATAATGTTTTCTTTTGTAAGGATCAAACGGATCGGTCTTTGGTTTTTCTAGTTTCTTTTTTTCTTTCTTCCTTATATCGTCAATGTAATCATAAATTTTTAAATAACTTTGTATTAGCGGGTGGTCGTCAAAACACATCTCTGTATTATTTTTTTTTACATCAAGTTCTAGTTTATGTAAGTAAATCAGTATTGCACAATTAATATCCCTTAATTGGCGGTCTGTTAACTCAATTTTCATTAATAAAACCTCCTGTTCTGTCTACTTGTCCAACGGTAATAAGCCCACCCTTGTTTATATCCACGTTTTGCTGCTAAGGCTTGGAAATCTTCTAAAGTTTTACAATCACTAATCTCTTTATTTAAAGATGGCCTTACATAATTTTCATGTACTAATAAACGGCTAACCCCTTGCTTGTTTCTTATGTGATAATAAACCCCACTTTTTTCTTGACTTATGTGCATGATACGGAAACCTGATACCCATTTTGAATCTTGTAAGTGTTGTACATAGTCACCAACATTTAAAGTTCTCTCAATTAAATCACCCTGTATTCTTTTTAAACCACGTCTTTCTTTAACTTTAAAAACATGACCGCAATCACTACATTCTTTAGCACTTATAGGGTTAACAGCAAAACAAGCATCACAAACTTTTAAAGGAGGTGCTTTTACTTTGTCTCTAACTTTTTTACCTTCAAGTGACCATTCTCTAGGCTGATTAGGTAGGCCATGAGTAATACTGTTTCCAACGTGGTCATTAATAATTGCATACTGTTTACCTTTAGCGGGTCTTAAACACCTCCCCACCTGTTGTAAATAAAGACTTAATGATTGTGTCGGGCGTAGTAGTATTGCACCCCCTACTGTTGGTACATCAGTTCCCTCACTAATTATTTGGCAACTGGTTACAACTTTAATTTCACCTGTACCAAGTTTTTTTATAATATCTTTTCTGTCTTTACAGTTATCGCCAGTTAATGGAGTGCTACTAATACCTGCATCAGTAAATGCTTTGCTAACCGCCTTTGCGTGTTCGATTGTACAACAAAAGGCAATAGCAGTTGATGGATATATATGTTTTTGATAGTGGGTAACGGCATCACCCATTATCCCGCCCTGTTGCATTTGGTCTTGTGCTTCCTCCATTTTGTAATCCCCACCACGTTTTCCAAGTAAGGTCTTATCAAGTTTGTTTGGCGGTGCAAATACCTTTGCGGGTGCTAAATAGTTATTTGCTGTTAACCATGCAGTATCTTGTCCAACTATCATGTCTTGGAAGTAATTACCTAAACCTTTTCCATCAAGTCTTTCTGGTGTAGCTGTTACTCCTAAAACTTTTGCTTTTTCAAAATGGTCTATAGTTTTTTTCCAACTACCAGCTACTGCGTGATGTGCTTCGTCAACAACTATTAGTCCAAAGAAATCAGCGGGAATTAAATGCAAACGTCTAACTAATGTAAATACTGATGCTACTTGTACTGTCTTAGATAAATCTAATTCCTTACCTGCTGTAATAACACCATGATCTACACCTATTTTTTTTAAACTTTCGCTACTTTGATCCACTAATTCGGATCGGTGTACTAATATGCAAACCCTGTTACCTTTAATCGCTGCTTGCTCGGATATATGGCTAAAGATAACTGTTTTACCGCCACCTGTTGGTAATACATAAAGGACAGCCCTGTTACCTTGCATATAAGAAAGGCGTATGTCTTTTACGCCTTCTTCTTGGTATTGCCTTAAATTAATTTTCATAACCACTCCAAACGATCAAGTTCTCTATATAGCTTTCCATAAACCTTTTTTTCAAAAGCTATGTCTGATTTAGTAATTCCTAAATGATAAGGAGGGTTTTTTAGCCAAGCTCTTTGCTTGGCTAGTTGTCTGCGTAGTTGGTTTCTTCTTTTACAAATAACCATTTCTTCTGGAGTTAAAGTCATTTCCAAAACCTCTTTGTCTTATGGTTTGCCATAACTACTGGAGCCATGCTGTAGTTGCCCTCTGGTCTAAAAACTTCAACTCCGTCCCAGACCATAATTTTTCTTCTACCAACTTCACCAAACTGGTTGCGGATAGTAACTGTTTTTTCTGATCTTTTAATAACCTCAATACCTACACAACTAGATGCGTTACAGGCGTAACCGTAAGAGTAGGCTTGGTTTGTTTCAAATTTAATCATTTGTTTTTGGGGTTGTGAGGTTTCTCTCCTCTGTACTTATAGTATAACAAATATATTATAACAATGGCAATCAATTATGACTAATTATTTACATTAACTGCTGGCATTACATCTAGCCAATATGGATTATTTGGTCTTGCACCATATATAGCTGACATCATTAAATGATATGTTCTTCTTAAAGCTGTGACATCATTATAATATTTATTAATTGTGTTACTTACTGCTGGTTGATAAAAAACGTCATTTTCTCTTGATAGTTTGGCTATCTCTTGACGTAGGATTGCTGCTGTTCCGTCCATAATTTAAAGTCCTAAAACATATTGATCGGTAAGGTAATTATCCCAATCTGGGTTAATTTTCCATTCCGTAACCCAAGCATCACCGACTACTGGTGCTTTAGGTGTTGATACTTGCTGCAACCATACATATCCTTTTCTGGCTGGTCTATGCATTGTACTGTCATCAAGTACTTTTGCTTTAAAACAATTACCGCAATGCTCAAATCCTTTTGCGTTCATAGCCCATACTGTTTTGATGTTTTTCATTTTAAAACTCCTAATAAATGAAAGAAGCCTAGAAAGTTTCTAGGCTGTGTAGTTTGCAGAAGTCTGCGTATGCTATCTCATTTGTTTCCCAATCCATTTCGTTTTCAAACTCAATCTTTTTGTTCTTAGCATCAATTTGTGCTTGGGTTAGTGTTTGCTCTTTAACACCATGAGTTGACCATTCAGTTGTAAAATGTCCCATTGAATAGGCTTGGTTGTTTGGTAAATGAGCTCTTTGCTCTTTAAGTAGTTGTAATCTTTTGTACTCTGGTGATTGCTGTAAAGCGTATTCTGCTTCGAGTATCGCTGTTTGGATTGCTTTTACTCTTTGTGGGTTTCTGTCGAAGATGTCCATTTTTTTGTTTGGGGTTGTGGGGTCGATCTCTCTTCCCCTGTATTTATAATATAACATATATATTTTAAGTATGGCAATCAATTATGACTTTTTATTTACATTTAATGTTGGCGGTTAGGTGGCTGCTAAGAGCATTACTAAACCTTTAATGAAACAATACGAACCTAGTCAACCAACTTTATTTACTTATTATTATCTTTATGGTGCCGGGAATAAAAGTGCCTAACCATTTGTAAAAATAAATCTTCAACAGTAGCATCTGTTAAATCTTTTCCCATTTTTTGATAGTTATAACCACCTTCATAAGCAAGAGTATATACAGGGTTAATACTTTTAAAACCATCTGTTTGATCTATATGCTCAATCCACCTACAGGGTTTTCCCTGCTCTGCTCTTAAGTAACCATCTTTAAACCCATCACTAAAGTCAAGTCGGTGTTTATTTAAATTTTCCATTAATCTTCCTCAACATCTTTTCTATAGAACCTGTAAGTATTGGAGTCTTTATCGGACTCCAACCTTACCCAATTGTTTGGACATTTGTCCAACCATTTATGGAACTCAGCTTCCATTAAACGATTTGGGTCTTTCATTTTTAAACCTCCCATTGTGTTATATGTACTTGATGTATTCTGCTAAATTCATCAGCTACTTCTTTGTCATTACATTCATGTAATAGCATTTCAATAACGTGATATGAATCATTACAATCCCATTTAATATGCTTTGCAATAAGGTTTGCAATTACATTAGTGTCACTTACTTTTTCGGGATTTGTAAATGCTTCTTGTCTCATTAGGTCAATAGCATTTTTAAATAACTGTTGAGCTATTTTTGCGTTTTTTGTGGTCATTAGTTTGGGGTAGAGGTGAATCTAAATCCTCTATACATAAAGTATAACATATATATTTTATATATGTCAACTCTTTTTCTTTTTATCATCTATTTCTAATCCTTTTGCCATAGCTTCTTGAATGGTTTTAAAGTAAAAGCATTTTCCCTTATCTTCTACGACATAACCTTTGCCATGCTTGTGTGATATTTTAGTCATTCGATTTCGTTGTAGTCATTAAATAACCAGCCGTCACTATTAGCTGCTTCTTTAACTTGCGTTGGATCGGGAGTTATGTCAACCCACTCTGGTGCGTAATCTCCCAGACTTAAATATTTATATAACCTGTCAGTATCAGGGTCAAAGTACATATCACCTTTATCTGGGTCTGGTACGCATTTGCTTGGGTGCATAATTACCTCCTTAATAAATCTCTAGCATTTTTTAAAGCGTTCCAATGAACATAAGCTTTTTCACTAATCCAACCTCCATCATCTTTTCTAAACTTTGTACTAAGTATAGACATTTTATGATTTAAAACCGCTATAGCAGTTGATATGTCGTTTTTATTAATCATTTTTCTTTCCATATAATGTTTCCTAACTTGTCCATTGAATTAAAACAAGTTTGGCACATACAATTAATTACTTCACCTTGCCAATTTTTTTTTGTTCCCCAATCATATTTAACATAGTTTGGCTGCCACTTATTCATAATCGCAGCACTATAGTAAAAATCTAATTCTGGTTTATGTTTTGAAAGTGCCATTAAATCTGGTTCTCCGTCAGTATGTTCGCTATCAAAGTTTCCACATAAGTCACAATAAGCCATTACTTTAACCTCCAGTTACGTTTCTCAAGATATTTATACATTGGAAAGTTTTTAATTTTGTCGTAGTTTTTAACCCTACTGTGCATATCACCAAGACTATCAAAACTAAACCATGTATAAGGTTTTTCTTTTTTTAGTTTTCGGCACTTTTGTTTAACGGCTCTTTCATAATCAGTTCTATTCCATGCTCGGTTGCCATTATCTAAATAAAGATCACCATACTCTGCGTAAAATAGAAACTCAGTTGGCTGGTTTTTTATATGTCCAAAAACCCATACACCATTTCCATATAGTGGGAAGTTGTCATACATCATTGGTTTTTCTCCTCTAAATAAAGTTCAGCCCAAATTTTAGAGTCAATTAACTTATTAATGCGTTTGCATTGGTCAATAGATAATTCACTAAAAATTAAATCAAAAATGTCGGCTTCCTCACCCTTCTCAACCATTTTCCAAAACGCTTGTCTTGTTGTTTTAACTGAGAAATCCCAAGCCTTTGCTTCTGCTTTTGTCATTGGTTTACCTCGTCGCAAGCTAATTGGATACCAGCCTTACAATCTGCGACAGTCATGTCGTATAAGGTGCTATTTAAAGCAATAGTGGCTATAGAGCCAACTACTAGCCATAAACTAATATTTTGTAAGAATCTAGTCATTTACTTAACCTCCACGATTCCGCCTTGCCAGATTTTAACTAGCTCGTTTTCGTTAACCCATACACTTGCTTCGTTACCACATAGTGCGTGAATTAAACCATTTTCGTGTCTTTCATAAATCATTACCTTAACCATTGTGCGTGGGATAATGTGTGTTGGCTTACCTAGTTTGTTTGTCCAAGGTAGGTTTTTCCAATCTGTTGTTGTCATTTCTTTTAGGGGTTGTGGAGGGTTTCTCTCCCTCCTTATTTAAAGTATAACATATATATTATGTATATGGCAAGCGTTATATCTAAAAATGTAGATATAAGCCTGTTTCTTTTTCAAATAGATCAATTAGTTGGTCACAGTAAATATGAGTATGCTCGCTTACTGGTAAGCCCCATACTCCGTTTCTTTTGACCTTGTAAAACTGAACAGTATAAACGTCAGGGCATCTGTGATATATAACTTTTAAAGTATTAACTTTTGTACATACGCCACAAGTTTTAAATTTAAATTGTGCTGTTACTTGTTCTTTAGCAGGGTCGTTGCCAAATGCAAAGTTATTAGCTCCAATCATAAAAGTTAATTTTCTTTTACCGCCTAACTGCTGAAAAATTGTTTCCGCTGTTTGTAGTGCTTCTGTTTGGTTCATTTTGGGGTGTTTTGTATCTATATATATAATATAACATACATATTCTATATATGGCAAGCGATAGTCAAAAAAAAAGTCCCTAACTCTTAAAAAGGAACTTTTAGTGTGTGTGTGGTAAAAAGCGGGACTTAGATGCCTGCTGGTATTTCTGATTAGCTACACCCCAATGTATCTAATCGCAAGTGCCGAGTCTTACGAGTACAGCCGACCCGCTTTTACTTATTATAGTCAAAGATGACCTTTTGACCATATATTAAGTATAACATTGAAACTGTGGTATATGTCGTTTATTACGCCACATTTTCATAATTTCATAATTGGTTGTCCATTCGTTAATCCATAAAAGAATTTCCTGATTGTTTAAACACTTTTTAAATTTATGATTTGTAACCCTACCGTCTTGGTCAAGTATTACTATTTCCCACTTATTACCAACTAAATTATTAATCCATAAACTTTCTTTAGCAATGTCCAATGCAAGGTTTGCTAACTCTACAGTTTTTTGTAGTTTAGTTTGTTTCATATACTTATATTTACTTATTTTAAAAAAAAGACAAGTTTAGCAATCTTTTTTCTTTTGTCTACACTTTCTTGTCCTTTCCCTACCGTTTAACCTACCCTCGTCTGTTTTATACCAGCAGCGACTACAAAGTCCTCCGTGATTATTTGTTCTTACTTGTTTCCCACATTGAGGGCAAGCCCTTAAAGGGTCTACCCTACCTTGCTGACGATCTCTATATAATCTTGTGGCTTTGGCATTACCCACGCCTTCAATTATTACTACAGTTAATATATCTCAGGTGTACTGATTGGTCTAGTTAGTTTAGGTTTTTTAGGTTTTAGAGCATTTTTAATAAGTACTCCAGCAGTTGTTGTTGTTAACAACGAGAAAATGAATTGGGTCATGTGGTTAGTTTAGTCTTGGGAAATACTTTTAACAAGTTCATATTTTTCAGCGAAACATTTATATCGACCAAATAAAAAGTTTTTAAATGTACCTGCGTTATATCCGTTTCGTAACGCCCATACATCTTCATCACCTAAAATAATTTCCTCGTGTTCATTAGTTTCTTTATTACTAATAACCCATCTTGGAGCATCTTCTTTATAGCTTGGCTCATCTTCTATATTCTTTTTAATCCACCATAAAAGAATACCGTTTGAAGAATGGCCACTATAACAGATAAAACCATGCTTTTTTAACCTAATAAGGCTGGCGTTAAAATTACTGCGGGATACTTCTAATTGCTTGCAAAGTTCTGGCAAAACGTATTTGCCAGTTCCAAGCTCTTGTAATAGGTAGAAATTTAAAAGATCAGCATTACGACCAAGTTTGCTTTTTAAATAAACATAGAATCGTACTTGTTTGTTAATTTTCATAATTTAAAAAGGAATTTCGTCTACCTCTGGTACTACTGGATCATTGCTAATGTAAGTAGTTTTATCGGGGTAAATACCAGCTTTTCTATTATCGTGTTCTTCACGCATTACTTGGTCATCTTGTGTTTCCTGTGGTTTAGGTCTAGAACTTTTTAACAACTCAATTCGTGCGTACTGTAAAACTATTTTGTGACCCGCTTCACCATTACGGCGAGTAAAAAATTCTTCCTTAATAGTACCTTGAGCAAAAATACTATCACCTTTATCAAGATAGTTAGCTGCGTACTCTGCAGACTTGTCCCAAAGGTCAACTTGTACCCAAAATGCTGGAGCATCTTTGTCTTGTTGTCTTACTGCTACCCTTAACTCAGTTTTCATTTTACCTGAGTTAAAAGTTTTTAATTCGGGTTTCATACCGAGATTGCCTGTTAGTGTGCCTTGAAAAGCCATTGTTAGTTCTCCTGTTAGTTAAATGGATCGTCGTTATCTAATTCTTCAATTGAATCAGATATTACATTTTCTAGTTTTGTATTAGTATCATCAAGTTTATTTGCTTCTTCAGTAATATTAATTTTCTCTTTAACCTTTTGGTTAATTTTGTCTACTGGACTACCGCCAACAGGTACATTAACTTGAACGTCTTGTATCTCTTCGCTGGATTGCATACCTAATAAAACTTCCGGGCAATGTGTTCTTATAAGCCAAGTTGCTGACCTATAGCGAAGCATTTGCTCAGGCATAGTTTTATATTTATTATTTGATGTCCAACCTTCTTTCCTAGCTGTATCCATACCAACTGTAATTGATATTTCTTTGCCAGTTTTTAAAATTGCATGAGCAGTAACAGCTAAGTTATCGCCCTCGCCCTTACTTGTCCAAGTAATAGGCTCAACAAAGTTTCCTCTTTCATTTGCTAAAGCAATAGCAAAACTAGAATTAAATCCTACATTGCCATGAATTACCTGTAAGTTTTGTAAAGCTAGGATTGGATTAACTTCAAGTTGCTGTGCCATCATTAGGGCTACCATGCAATCTTCTGGCTTTTGTTGAAAATGTTTTGGAATCATTTTACTTTTAGCAAAAGCCGTTGCGACTCTCCAAGTATGTTCAAAAGACTTACTGTCAGTTAAAAAACTAGGTGATTCCGCTTTTGCAATTTGGTTTTCTTTAGTCATTGTTAAATCGGGGTAAATCTAAAGTTGTAATTTCTTCGCTGTAACCTGTCCATTTGCCTGCCTTACGACATTGTGCAAGTGTGGCTAAGTTTTTATCAGCTACTCTGTTACCAGCATTAATCATGTCAGTACTGGCGTTATATACCGCAACTAAGTATGGAGGTTTGCTTTCAACTGCTATAAAGACAAACTGCTCTGCTTCTTCAATAGACCTTAAATAAAAACCAGCTTGGACATGATAACGAAAGTTGTGTACAGACTTTTGAAAGCCTAGTTCACTAGCATCACTTGTTGTTTTTAGGTCAACTATTAATGTGCCGTCATCAGTATGAAAGTCAGGTCTACTTTTACAAATCTCTCCAGTTTGGCTGTCTTTCCAGACATAGGACTGTTCTTTTACTCCACCCATTTTAAGAATGGTGCTTGCTGCGGGGTGTCCTAAAACTCTTGTTCTCATAATTGTCAACCGTTGATAGTCCTCAATAGAAATTAAAGTTTTGCCATTTGCTTTTTTATCAAACTCTTCCCAGTAGGCAATAGCGTCTAATGTTTGGTTTGATGGTTTTTTTGCATTACGTTGAACTGCTGTTGGACGTTTAGGTGCGTTAGCAGATTCAACTAAATACTCCTTTTCAAATAAGTCAGGTTCAAGAATCATAGTGTGCATAGCAGTTCCTAAAAGCATCTGCTTTGTTGGTTCTGGAATTACACGATCAGGGTTAATGTACCTGTCCCAATAGTGAAAAGGACTTTTGTTTACTTCATCAAGATGACTTTTAGAGACATAATCCAAAGCGTGGTATTCCGCATTAGTTAGTCTTTTTAAAGCCATCGGGCTTGTGTCCATAAATTAAAAATGTAACCTATACGTTACAGTAACACATATTTTTAATATTAACAATATATTTTAAATATGACATTTTGTAACTAAGTATTTGCATTTTTATAATATACATAGTATATTATAAATAAGGAAGCAAAGATGACTTCCACAACCCCAAGAGACAATGACACAAACAACTCCAAAAGCACCAACATATAGCTTCCATAAGGAACTATTTAATTGGGACGGTATGTATCTTACATACGGAAACAACTCAAGCGATTCAGTTTTTATTGCTCGCTTTAAGTATGGTAGAAAGCCTTACAAGAAGTGGATTACATTCCTTTGTAAGAACTTCACAGTTCAAGAATACTTAAACGCATCAAACGAAACTAGCCCTTTAAAAGCAATCGAAGATAAGGGTTACGTTGATGAAAATACAATAGCAAGAATGAAAATTCAAATAAAAACTTTAAAAGAGGTTAATCAAGTATTAACACAAAGACTTGAGGAGGCTACAAAATGACCTCCTTACCTAAAACATCTCACCCTACAGGGTTGCACTTTATGAGGCGCAACCCTAACCCTAAAAAAGAAGATCATGGTGATTGTGGGGTAAGGGCTATATGTATGGCATCAGGTTTAGAATATTGGCAGGTTAAACATTACGCCGACAATGCCGTAGCTCAAAGACATGATGGTGACGAACCAACTTGGGGCTATAAGAGATACCAAACCAGCTATAGCGGTATGGATAAATCTGAAATGCACGCAACCATACATGACCTATCAATGGGAATATATTTTCCTTTTAGAGAATGGATTTATGTACCACATAAAACCACATTTAAAAAGGAAAACCTCCCAGCAGTATGTATAGTTGAGCAAGCTACCCATTGGGTTGCCGTTAAAGACGGTGCTATTTGGGATACTTGGGACAGCAGGGGTAAAAGAGCCAAGAAAGTTGTAGGCGTGTTCTGCCATAGGGATCAATGGAGGGAATATCATTTAAATAGTAAATAGTTGCCATATTTAAAATATATATGTTATACTAAACATAAGGGCGGCAGATGACCGCCCACTACCCCCTTAAAAACATGACTAACGGAAACGTAACTTTAGGATTTGACCCACAAGTAGGAGATCATGCACACGTCCTTTATTACTCTGATATACACCCTTGCACCGTTGTTAAAAGAACAAAGAAATTTGTTTGGGTACAAATGGACAACTACAAACTAGCTCAAGGCGAAAAACCAAACATTATTCCCGGAGGTTTTGCTGGTCATTGTACAAACCAAAGATCATTAAAATACGATTTTACTAGAAACCTTAAAGGTGGAATTAGTAGGTTTGGTCTTAGGGATAATGGAAGATGGTGCAGATGTGGCGATCATAGCTGTAACCCAACAACGTTAGGCAAAGGCTGGAGAGCATTTTATGACTATAATTTCTAATAAAGATTATTTATGTCTAAACGCAAAGACCACCCATCAAATATAAAACTTGAAAAACTTAAGGAGCTTCGAATACAGAAGCTCCTAAAAAAATTATTAGATGAAGATTTAAGGGGTGTTGAGCATAGATTAAATATAACTAAGGACTTTAGAGCAGAGATTTTAGAAGAGGGTACTTGGGTTAATGAGCATATAAGAACAGCTATTGTTAAACACAACTGGCAAATAAGTCGTCAACAAAATTGGGCTATTAAGGATTTCGAGCCAGAATTGATTTTAGAGGTTGAAAAAGAGGGAACTTAAGTTTCATTAATGTTGTTACCCTTGCCTGTAGTGTTTTTATTCTTTTTTCAAGTTCATTAACTTTAATAAGTGATTGCATTATTACATGAGATTGGCAAGCATTTTGTTTCATTAATAAAGCTGCTAACGCCCTTAACTCATTTAAATCTTCAAGAGCTAAAATACGCCTTATTTCAGTTTCAACCTCAAATTCTGCTTCAACAGATAAAGGTTGAGTAATAACTTCTACAATTTTTTTCATTAGTTTAATCTTGGGAATAACTGTTGCTCAAGTAAGTCAACAGCCCTATCGTCTAGCGTATTTGTAGTTTGCTTACTAATTGATCTAAGGCACTCAATTATTAAACGCTTTGCACCTGTTGTAGTAAGAAAGCGTAAAATTATCGGTTTTAAAATTTTGTACATAGTAATTAATTACTCTCTTTAACTCTAGCAAAGTAAATTAATTGCGACTTTTACCCTCTAAACGTGCAACAGCTTTTTCCATTTGGTTTAGCCTATTAAATATTTCTCTTATATCTCGTTCTCTACGATTACTCATATTTGAAAGCACCATTAAAAAAGCTGATGCTGCTGCTCCTATCATGGCTGCTTGTATCTCTGGCATTGCGTTAAAACCTAATTATGTATAGTATGACTAATAAAACTATTTATGGAAGAGCAACAAGACAGCAAAGTTGAAACCATTGTCAAAGTATCTATCTTAATATGGTCAGCTGCACTTCTTACCCTGAGCTACTGGGAACCTCCAAACGGTAAAAAAATTGTTGACTTTGACCCAACTTTTATAGCCAGCATTTTCAGTGCTTCAACTGCCAGTTTGGGACTAAGTATTGGTAAAAAGGGCAACAACAGGGATAATACTAAAGCACCTAAACTTACAAACGAATCAACTAAAAATTAACCTTATGAAAAAATTAATTTTATTACTTGCACTCGCTACCCCTTTGCCAGTACTAGCAGACATTACTCATTCAATCCAAAATTCTGTTGCTTTAACTGTAGGTGGTGCAACAACCAGTTCTGATCGTATTGGGTCGTCATTCTCTATATCTGGAACAGGTGTTGATGTTACTGATGGTACAACTGCTGGAACTTTGTCTGCGGGAACAATTACATCAGGTGTTTATAGTCCGGGAACTATTGCTGCTACACAAAACGCCACTAGCGGAGAGAGTTTTAGTTTTAGTCAAAGTTACACCCAAGCAGATGCTTTAACTACATCAGCCCCTACAACTGGAGAAGTTCCTAATTTTTCAGACATAACATCTACTGCGGGAGGGACAGCCGGATCATTAGCTGGTAGTGTGACATCTGCGGGTGTTGTGTCAATTACTGCGGGCGGTGCAAACACTGAAGCCGTTGGACAGGTGGTATCTACATTAAGTACTTTTTAAGTTAAATGAAAAAGCTATTTTGTCTTTTTCTATTAATTAGTAAACCTATATATGCAGTGCCAGTAATTCCTAATTTTCAACAGGGAGTTTTACAGCAAAGGGTTGAGACTAAAAGTACCATATTGGAAGACATAAAAAGCTACGACATACGGAATGGATATGAAATGACAATAGGTGGTACAAATGTCAAAAGTAGTAGTGGCAATATTACCCCAGAAGGTTGGACAAAAGTAAATACAACAATAAACGGAGTGGGTACTACTTATGTTAGCCCTGACCTTGGAACAAAACCATCATTTCAAATAGTTGAACAGGGTGCTAGTTTTAATTACTTCGAAACTCTTGAAACTCCCGGAATTTCTAATTTTACTCATATAACGAGGGAAACCACTATAGAAAGTATTACTGACAGCACATCAACATTTAGTCAATGAAGAGATATTTAGCATTATTATTTTTATTTAGTAATCCTGTCTTAGCCAACTCAATTAATACAACATCAAATTCTACTGGCTCGGTGGTCAATCAAGCGGTACAAGTCGTACCAAGCCGACAATTTCAATACCAAATGAATACTATTAGTTGCCAAGGAGCTACCCTTAATATATCTCCCTTCGTTTCCACGACATACGGTTTTGGCTCACCTTACGAACCGTATTTTAATAGACCAGTATACTCAAACAGAGATGTAGAGGGTGATACTGATGATGATGGTAATTCTACAGGTGACGGTGATGTTGATGAAGATTACAGAGGTGAAATTTTATATTTTGAAAGAGTTAGGACAGGAATGAGGTCTAGCACTACTTCTATTAACGGAGGTATTACTGCTACTTGGTCTATCCCATTAGATAGAACAGCTATTAAAGAGTGTAGAAAAGCAATGAAAAAACAAAACGAATTATATGAAGCTAGTCTTGCAGCAAAGCGTTTGAACTACGAAATGAGCAGGGCAAAAACTTGTGCTGATAATTATAAAAATGGCTTTCGATTTGTTAAGGGGTCAGAAATGGCAAAGATTTGCCAAGACATAGAATTAATAGAACCCGCAAATTTACAACATACTCACAAAATAAAAGGAGCAACTGGCGACTAGGTTTACAAGCCTAACGTCTTC
>CEQT01046633.1_pt1 | contig 16890 bp, 24 predicted proteins | sample 530951 | NCBI WGS metagenome assembly CEQT01 (sample SAMEA2621132, study PRJEB7988) | marine metagenome | biome: marine biome (ENVO:00000447); feature: surface water layer (ENVO:00002042); material: "saline water (ENVO:00002010), including plankton (ENVO:xxxxxxxx)" | depth 5 m
ATTTTTTCTGCATGCATCAATTGTGCATCAGACATTGCCATTTTCGTACGTTGTTTGTTAGCATAAATCTTACTTCCAGCAGACACTGCTAATTTAATTGCGCTTAACCACATTTTTAAACTCCTGTATTAATAATTTTGCTTTTTGTTTACGTCTTATACTAAGATATTTTAATATTTTGTTCAATATATCTACTGCAGGTCTATTTCTTACTCTCCAACGGTAAGAAGTTTTCCAATTTTTTTTTCTTGGAGCTAATTTAGTAACGTGACCTACTCCAAAAAACTTTTTTATAGACAAAATTACGTCTTGATCAGTCATTTCACAGGCAATTGTTGGATAATAAAGATTACCACGGTTTTTTTCCATAAAAAAACTTCCCTCGCCGTCTAAAATACCAGCAAAATATCCTAAATTATTTAACCCCGACAAATTTCACGCCTCTGCCTTTCTCCACAGCACCCACACCACGTATTCCATCTTTACGATGAGGACATATTCCGTGAGGATTAGGTCCTTTTTTTGGTGGTGGTCCAAATCGTTTACCTCCAGATAGCCCTCCGCGTTTAAAAGAGCTGGAACCAGGTTTTTTTTGAAAGTCGAAACCCATAAAATATGGTTTAAAAGGTTGTGGTACAGTTGGAGTTGCAACTCGTGATGGTTTTGCAGGAGGACATGGTGGCAAACTTCCGTCTGGACATCTTACGCCCCCTCCATCTGCTGTTTGAGTTTTTGTTTTTCCAAAACCCGCATCTTTTAAATAAGCTTTACCTTCAGGAGAATTAGGTTTTAATACTTCTTGGTTTACTTTATAATAATCTCTGTATAATCCTTCTTTTCTTGCAAACTTTTGTCTAGCTTTATAATTTTGATGAGCACCAAAATTTATTAAGGCAGTAATAGGTCCGATGTTTGGAACAGGTGCTTTAAAAGGAACGTCTTTAGTTCCAGTATTAGTAGGTCCTGGTGGTTTACCCCCACCTCCACCACCACCAGTAGTTGTTCTCTTTTCTCCATAATATCCTGAACCAACATTAAATCTTGAATGTGAATGATCAGAACCTTTTGGACCTGGAGATTTAAAATCAGATTTTGAGGCATCCATTCCACCACCTTGTAATTTTCTAACTCTTCTCTTCACGCGCTTTCTCCTGTTGAATTTTTAATCTACCACGCTGAACCTCTTCTTGTAAAGATAACTTATCTTCTGCAATATCTTGTTGTGCTTCAAATTTATTAGTTTCAACATCGAGTCGAGCAGCTGTTTCCTGTGCTTTTCTAGCAATATCTTGAGCTTTTAAATCTAACTCTCTTTGTTTTAAAGCTACCAATGGATCTTGATTTTGCATACCTAAAAATTGAGTTTCTTGGTCAACTAATTGATTAGTAATTAAAACAACTTGTTCTGCAACTGCTGAATTAAATTGTTTTACAAATTCTTCTGGATTAGTTTGTTGTAATTGGACTAGTTCTGGTTGTTGCATAAATGCAGCTAAAACTTCTTGCTTTGCTTTAAAACTTACGTGTTCTGAAATGTGTCCTTGTAATAAAGCATAGACAGCAGGATTTGATTGCACCATTCTAGTTCTAATAAAAGACATATGAGCTGCAATGTGTGCATCATGATTTTGTTCTGCAAAAGCTTTTGGTAATTGCATTTGTAATGCAGCTGTGTTCTCTAACGCCGGATCAATTGGTTGTGGTGGTTCAGGCTCAGCTTGTAAAAGAGTATCAATATTTCTTACTCCTAAAGCTTCATACATTCTTCTATATGCTTCATACATATTATGGATTTGTGGATTAGCTTGTGCTAGTTGTAATTCTGTTTGTGCAAGAGTAACTCTTTGTGACATTGAAAATATGTTTGGATCTGCCACAGGAATGATATCTACTCTATCATCAAAGTCAGTAAGTTTTATTAATCTATTTCCACCAACAACATTGTATGGATACTCTGGCGGTAAATACTCACTAATAATTCTAGCCATTATTCTAAACTCTTCTTTCATAGAATAGTAAGCACGTTTATGAATTGCTGACATAACTCTTGAGCCACGTTCTAGTAAAGCAACTGTCGTACCAACAGCAGCTTGTTGATTACCATCGCCTACTTGTAAATCAGCTATGGCTGCAAATCTTCTACCTGCATCTACACAAAAACCTAATAGATTGAATAAGGTTGAACTTGGTTCTTTAAAAGGTAACAATTGAAATTGATCTCTTATGTTACCTCCAGGAGCATCTACATCTCTAAACTCACCTGGTTGAAGAGGTTCCGCATCATCTCTAACTCTCATACCTCTTGATTTAAATCCTGCTGGTAGATTTGCTAATGTACCTGCATCAATCAACTGCCTTAACGCACCAGTAGCAGATTTTGATAATCCACCAATCATGTGTATCAAACCAAATCCATAAAAACCTAGACCCGGTAAAAATTTGTAATGAACGTAGTAAGGTATTCTTTTTCTCAAAGGATCATTAGGTTTATAGTTTCTGTAGATAGAAAGTATAGTCATACTATCTTCATCGATGGTAACTATATATGGAACTTTAACATCTGTTTCATATCCTGGTAAATCTAGATCAACATGCATTTCTACAAAGTTATAAAGGTCTTGATATTTTTGTGGAGTTACTCCTTCAAGTTCTTGATATTTTTTTATTGCTTGTCCTTCTTTGAAAAAAGGCTCTGGTAATTCGACATCTCTATAAAAACCAGACGCAACTCTTTTCTTAAATAAATTTTTAGAAACTCTTTGAACTTCTGATATTCTTTCAGCTTCATACAAATCAGATGAGTTGTATGGCACTACTAAATCTTCTGCATGGATAAACTTTGCTTTAGTTCTTTGCATTGTTGGATCATAAAAAACTTTTTTAAAAGTAGATCCAGCTAATGGTAGAAAAAATAACATCTGATCCATCTCAGGCGTATACTCTTCCATGACATCGGTTATTTGATAATTCATAAAATCTTTAACACGATTAGCTTGTTGAATTGTTTCTGATGTTTCTTTACCAACCACCTGACATCTTACCGGTCCATCAGATGGTAATAATTCTTTAAATGCTTGTGCTTGAAATTGTGTTGCTGCTTCAGCTAATAATGGATGCGTAACACCAGATGCACCTTGGAATGGTCTTGTAACTTCTTGATATTTAAATCCTAACAGATCTAAACCTTTGGTATAAGTTTCAATATAAGATTTTCTTGCTAGACTATCATCTTTATAATCTGCAAGGAGCTTGGAACCCAGTGATTTAAGTTCTCCATCGTCAATAAATTCTGCTAGGTTTGCATAAAAGTTTTCTTCAGGACTATCTGGTGCTGCTTCTCCTGATAAAACATTACCTTCTTCATCTTCAATCGCATCTATGTTCTCATTGATTGAAAGATCCTCTGGACCCTCGATCTCAATGTCTTCTTGCTCTTGGACTTCTACCAGGTCTTCTCTTGACATTATTTACCTTTCTTAAATGCTTTACCAAATCCTCTTATTGCTATTCCTATCCCACGAGATTTAATTGGTTTTGGTTTTAGAACTTTACCTTTAAATGTCGGTTTAGGTCGGATAACACCGCCTTTTTGTTTTCCAAGTAATTCTTTACCTGCACCTTTTGTCATTTCTAAAACCTCTTTTATACTTTCCAAAGTTTTTCTCATTTTATCTCTACCTTTTTGCTCCGCGGTGTTTTTCTTTGATTCATATTTTCCCACACGTCTATCTTGTTTTTTTGGATTTTCCATTGTTCCTCCATCCTTTCTTCCTGTTATTTCTTTAATTACCTTACGCATCTGGGGAACAGCTCTTGCAGTTCGTGCAGTAGCCATAGGCTTTACCTTAGCTTTTTGGCGTGTTTGTTGAAGCTGTAATTTTGCTAAATTTTTCATAATTAAAATATGGGAGCAAAATACTCTCTTTTGGGTTCAATTGCAACTAATCCACCCGTTTTGTAAGATCTCATCTTTTTTTTCTTTAAAAGCTTAGCTGCATTCTCTGGAATTTCTAATACTATACCGGTAAATGCTTCTTGAAAATCATACTGATCATCTAATGGAGTACCTGATAATCTATCAGACGCTGATCTTTTTGCGTTCAATTTATTTAACACATAATCTCTATTAGTTTTCGTTTTAAACCTTGCCATAACAGTTCCGTTAGGATTTCTAATTATATAGTTTCCATCCTTTGGTATTGAAGTATTAAATATTTTTTGTTTTCTAACAGTTAAATCTATTCCATAATCTTGTTTAAATTGTTTTGCAATTTTTTTAAGGGTTGCTGGATAGATTGCATCGCCACCACCTTTTTTACCTGGAGCCGGTAATGCCGCTTGTTCTAAAGCTTTTACTTTTGAACCTTTTTCATCACCGTAATAAAGGTAATGACCTTTATCTTTTTGGTGGTGAGTTTTTTTACCTACGGGAACGATTGTTACCCCTTTCTTGCCTTTTATGATTGCATCATTGACAGCGGATCTGAGCGCCAGTTCATAATAAGATTTCATATAAGGAAAGTATTCTGGATTTTTTTTAACTGCTTCGTCAACAGCTTTTGCTAATTTTCCCATACTTTCATCAGACATTAATTCTGATTTTTGAAAATATTTTTTATACAAAGATTGTTCAGCATCTAGCTCTTGTAATTGTTTCATTTCTGCTTTTGATAAAGATCTTGTTCTAAGTTTGGCTAACAGAGGTTTTTGAGCATCAACCAAATCTAATAATCTTTTTTTTATAATTGATTCTACTAAAGACTTTCCATATGGATTATTCATTGCTTTTCTTACTGCGCCCATACCAGAATCATAAAAAGGTTGAATAGTGTCAGATTGTATTTCATCAATTGCAATAATAGGTTCTCCTTTTTGATTGTACCTAGTTTTAGCTCTGTAATGAACGATGGGATTAACGTCAGGAAAATGTCCTGTGTTAGTAAATTTACCTTTTGAACTATTACCAGGAATTGACTCATCTAAACTAATAACTGTTTCATAATAATTATCACCACCTTTTGTAGTAGCAGTTGAGTGTTTTGCAGGTCCTACAAACTCACCTTTACTAGGTGAAACATACTTTCTCATTTTTTCAATGTTAGATATAAACGCTCTCATAACTTGTTGGTCACTTACAGGGAGCGCTGGTATTATATCTCTTAATGGATTTAATTTTCTGTCACTAGCAAAGTTAGCAACAACAGCTCTATTAGTAGCAGTTCTATCATATGCTTTTTGTAAGTCAGCTAATATCTGTTCAACATTTCTATATGCTGCCCTATCAGCTGTGTTAGATGTTTTAAATATAATCTCATTTAAGTTACCTCTTAAATTAGCGTTCATTATATCAGTGGCAGCGTACAAATCAAAAAAATCTGAATCAAAATCAGGACTACCATATCTATTTATTTTTAGTCTTTGAGAGGGAGCATTTTTTAACATCTTTAAAATATCTTGTTTTGATATTGTTTCAGCTGCAAGTTCTTTAGGGATATTGGCTAAAGCTCCTCCTATTGGTTTGAAGTTATCATCTAATTTTAAAATACCAGCATCAAATATTTCTTCTCTATTAATTTTACCCGTTCTTATTAAATTTATAATTCTGTTTGTTACTTGTTCATTATTCATTCCAGTAAAGTTTTCTTTAGCTAATGCATCATATGATCTTGATCCTAAAAACTCAGAAGTAGATTTTGAATATTTTGTTCTTACAGGAGTCGCAGATTCTCCAAAGTTAAACTTTTCTGTAATCTTAATTGGTACATCTTTTTGTCTAACAGTAACATCAGATCTTTGATTTGCTTGCTTAACGCCAGGTTGTTCTAAAACCTCTTCTGGGATATCTGTTGGTTGTGTAGCTCCCCTTTGAGGTTGTTGCATCCTAAACTTAGATGTCATGTTTCGATATCCTTTACCTATGATATCTCTCATTAGAAAAGCTGCAGCTCCGCCTATTACCCCTCCTCCTAACCAGTAAGGTAAAGTTCCTGCTGACATGATTGGGACCCCAATACCATGGACAACAGTTCCTGGAATATCTCTATCTTCAACAGCTTGTTTAAGAGCAGCTATCTCTTGATTAGTATATTCAACAGCTCTAGCCTCTCCAATACCAGGTAGCATGTCTTTTGATACCTCATTTAAAAAATTTAATGTGTCAGATCCAAAAGCTTTTAGCGCTAATATTTCACGATCAGTTAAAGGTCTTTGTAAAAGAGCACCTGGCGGTGGCAGGTCGTTGAGCGTTACTTTCTCTTGAGTTTTTTTCATAACCTCAATTGGTGTATTATCTTCAGGTATTTTAGGTAATTGATCTATCATTTCATTTTCTCTCTTAGTTCACGCTTACGATAATTTCTTAACCAATCGCCATGAGCTGTTTTAGCTTTAGAAATTATACCTTTAATTTCTCCTATGGGTACCCCTTGCTTATAAAGTTTATTAGCATTTTGTGTAATGCTATTGAACATGTAATCTTTATCTATTCCAGCAGATACACCTTTCATAAATCTTACTGTTGAATCCATAAACATTTTTTTTGTATATGGTTTTTTTGGAGGCACTATTGGTTTTTTAGGTCTCTTAATCATGTGTAATATTTAGGCCTCTCTCCTGGTTTTGTAATGTCCTCTGGTTCATCTGAAAATAATGAAACAAAGTTACCTTTTCTATATCTTAACACAGCTTGGGTGGTGCTGTCCACGTAGTCGTCATTCTCTCCAAACGGAAATGCAGCGCATTCTTCAATAACTTCTTCTGCCCATCTTTCACCCTCAGGAAAGAATACTTGTCCTGATTCAAATATTGGAGCGCAGGCATGAACTCTAGCGTGTTTGTCTTTACCTCTTACAGGAACAAATTCTGTAACTGGAACACCCATTTTACGCATTTCTTGGATCAGGGGTTCTCCTGTAGCTTTCTTCTCCACGATCACCGTTTCTGGGTCCCAGTATTTATACTGATCAAAAGCAACCATCTTAAGTTCTGGAAAATCATATCTACCTCGTAATGCATCTAATAATATCAATGCAGGTTTCATATCTTCAAAAGGTGTGAATACACCCCAAGTAGTTATAGCAGAATAGTCTGCAGTTTCTTTTTTAGAAAAAGCAGTATCATAACTTTGGATAACATGTTTTAGTTCTGGTAAACCACTAGCTTCCCATGGTTGCCACCAATCTCTTTTCAGAATAGCCCCTTCTTCTGCAGTAGGATTTTGCATATACTGCGCATTCCATTTTGAAATAGGTATAGATGCTTTTGTTCCAAGCAGGGACTCCTTAGTCCAATACTCAGGCCAAACAGGTTGTTCATTCGGCAGGATAGCAGGGAATTCGATTACCTCCCATTTATCTGCACCTGGGTTCCGCTGTTCGCGAATCAGCTTACCTGTTAAATCATTTTGTGCCCAACGTGTCATTACTAAGACGATGGAACCACCTGGTTGCAGACGTTGACGTGGACCAGAGGTGTACCACTCAAAAGTCTTTTCTAAAGAATCCTTTGATCCTGTATTTTGTTCCGTATGCGGGTCATCTATAATTAATATATCCGCACCACGACCCGTGATGGAACCACCTACACCAGCAGCATAATACTCTCCTCCTTGATTCGTCTCCCAACGTCCAGCAGCTTTGGAATCCTGCGATAGAGTAACATTTTGAAAAATAGTTTTATATTCTTCTGAATCAACTAGATTTCTCACCTTCCGACCAAAACGCTGTGATAGTTCAGCATTATGTGAAACTTGCATAATCTTTGCTTTAGGATTTTTTCCTATAATCCAGGCAGGTAACAAATAAGATGCAAACTCAGATTTTGTATGACGAGGAGGCATATTTACAATTAATCTATTAATTTCCCCAGATGCTATTTTATCAAATTTATCTGCTATGATTTGATGATGTCCCCACTGAGTTTTATGTTTAGCTTTACGATATATAAAATCAGGCCAAACCTTTGTTACAAAATATAGAAAATCAGATCTACCTTTTAGTATTTTCTTGGCTTCTAATAATTTTTTATATTTTTCTAATTTTTCTCTTGGTAACTGATTTAAGTCCATAAGTATTTTTTACAAATTATATTTGTATATTTTGCATCTTAACTCTCTTTCCAAGTTACATCAACGTATTTCAGGGGGGTGGGGTTATAGATGGAAGGGCGTGGATTTTTGGATATAAAAAGAATTACTTTTGTGGATAAAAAAAAAGGTGGCGATTGTTAAGTCGCCACCAATTGAACCCCTAACTTTTTTTTATTCAAATTTTTGGTAGGGTTGCTACCTTGAGGGGTATTACATTAGCTTGTTAGTTAATGTTCATTAAATTTGTCTATTAAGATTGAATTGTTCTGCAAGTTCTACAACTAACTCATTTGCAAACTTGCTAACAACTTCATTGTCTTTGTTCGCTTGTATAAATTCGAATATTTTTCCGTCTAAATAACAAGCTAACATTTGCCAATTAATTCTTTTCTCTTTATTTAATCTTTCAAGAAAAGACTTCAATCTTTCAACAATCTCATTGTTGTCTTTTGAAGTCATAACTAAAGACTTCAATTCAACTATTTGATTATTACTAGGCATAAGTTTTAATACTCCTTTCATATTTTAATATAGTCATAAGATTAGATAAGTCAAGATAAGATATATATTTATTTACAACTTATAGTTGCACCAATAGCAACACAGCTAAACCTGTGAAGAAGCACCTGCCACTTTTTTTAAAACACCAGCAAAATCGAATTTGTCTGAATCACGGGAACGGGAATCCTTGATTTACCTTACCTTTCTTGAACTAAAATCAGCAGCGCGCCCGCGGACAAAGATAGTAAAAAACCCAGTAAAACAGCAATTGCGTCTTTCACGGGAACGGGAAATCCTTATTTTATGTAGATTTTCGAACTAAATTTTCCGCCGGCGCCCGCGGACATTGGCTACTACATCTAGTATCCGTCCCCATTGTTTCCTCTACAACGGGAACGGGATTTTGTTTAGTTGGTTTGAGAAGGTGATTGTATTTGCTTGAACAGATTAGAGAACTTACCACGTCTATCATCACCCATATGTTCGATGTGTTCTTCTTTACCCAAATCATTATCGACAATATCAATATGCGTACCAAGTGTTTTAATTTGGTCACAAGTATGAATCATCATAATTTCCTTCCTATCAGGGTGGTCTGAAATTTTACCTTTCATACCCACACTCCCATCATCACTCCCCATTTTCAAAGAATATGCCTCAGTTATGAAAGTGTAGAAAGGTGCATTGAAATCATCAAGCATACCAGATATCACGGTGACTGCCAAACTTTTAGACAAATCACTTGTGAAATTACAACCTATCACCATTTCAGCAAATGGTGAGTCAGGCTTTGGGTCATGTAAGACTTCTGCTCTTTTACCCATTTGGATAAATTCATGTCCTCTTGCTGAAACCTGTCTTCTGTTGTAAGGAATAAAAAACAAGGCAGGTAGTTCTTGTTCATTTTTTCTATGAAACAAGAAAGCGTCTTTGCCATGATTTACCGAGTACTTGTGATACTCTTCCAAAGTCTTGTATTGTTCTTTCATTGGTCTTATTGCTGTAAACTGAACAGGAAAATTATTAAGAAATTTTTCTTTCAGTTCGTTTATTAGTTTTTCGTCCATACGACTCCTTTGTTATTTGTTATCTTATCAAGTCCCATTACTATGTCAAGAAATAAAAATAATAAAGAGAAAGATTTAATCCAATCAAAAATAGGCAGCGGCCCAGGCCAGATGCTAAGACAGCTATCAAACCAACAATCATCATGGCTTTTAACACGGGAACGGGATTCTCCTTTCTTTGTTGATATAATTCAGGTCTTGCGTCCGAAGACGCACACTAGACCCTAAGGCAGCCCACTGAAGAACAGGAGCCATATCACAGTTGTGTATGAATCTACAATGAGCTACCAGCTCCGGTATACAGCTTCCCCACCCGAAGTCAAGCTTTTTCTTCAGGGACCAGCTGCAGGATCTGCTGCTGGGCTCGCGATCCAGTGATCATAGTAAGCGCCTCCTTCATCGCTCTTTTCCTGACCAACGGGAACTAAAGCTTCACAGGTTTAACACAGCTGCCTGGATGGCCAGCTCCTGATTGTTATTAACAAAAACCACAACCTAATGTGTCTGACCAAGAAACGGGAAACTATATCCTGTGATCCAGCTTGAAGAAGAACTCGCGGGGACGCTGCCGATGCTATAGTAAAAACCCAGCAAACCAGCAAGTTCCTGTAAAACGGGAACGGGATTTTGTGTAATCATTAGCCTTTCTGAGCTTCAGGTTTTCGCCGGCGCCCGCGGGAAATGGTAGTAGGAATAACGAATCAATTAATCGAGTTGCTCGACAACGGGAACGGGATTTCGGGATCCGGCTGCGGGCCCAGCATCCTATAAAATTTTAACCAGTCACCTGGGTCGTGTATCCATAGAACGGGAAAACGGGATTCCGGTCCCTGGATCGCGTTACTACCTTCGAAAACTTTAATGACCGAACCCGAGAGGGGTCGGGCCAACACAAAAACTTTACCTCCAACTCTAGTTCTTTCGTAAATCCAAGCTTTTTGAAACTTAGACAGCTGAAGTGAGTTACCTTTTATTACCTTAAGTTCTAACCAAAACTCTATTCCATTGTAACAGCCATTTACATCAGGTACACCAGGTAAAGATCTATTTTCTATTCTTACCAAGTGTGCGTCTTTTAACGCTTTTTTTACGTCTTGCCATAACTTTGCCTCTGGACCTTTTGCCATTTAACTCTCCATTAATAAGTTCATTAAGATAAGGTAAGAACCATTTGTTATCTCTGATAACTTGTACTAATAAATTAGTCAAAGAATTTACAATAAGCTCTTCTTTTTTTACATTAGTAATTGGACCACCATCCGAGCTGAGTCCTGAATAATCTAATCCGGCATGTAAAACTTCATGAAGGAACGTATTGCCCTTTTCAATACTTTTAAGATTTTTTTCCAAAAGGATTTGTTTATTTTGCGCATCATATTCTCCTTGAGTTGTATTATCTTTAAAAATAGTATTCTTAATCTGCAGATTGTCGTAACCAATTTTAATTTTTCTTCGCATTTATTTTTACTTCTCCCACATGAGCTTTTATATATTCATCGTTATTTATAAAATTTAAAACAGCTAAGAAGTCAGAAAATTTATTTGTCTTCTTTGCCTTCGCCATCAATGACTTCAATTTCATCTGCTGAAACCTCGATAGTTTTTGTCTCGCCAAGCTCATTATTCAGTTCCTTAATTGATTTAATTAAATCTTCCTTACTCATTGCAGATAAGTTCTGCGTTTTAATTTCTTTTCTATCAATATAGAAACCAGCTGCTTGACCAAGTCTAAATTCAGAATTGATTGCTGCTGCCATCTGACCCTTATCCTCAGCTTTTTTAGATAAGCCATCGAGTCTTTTTAAATGCCTCAAAAAATCTTTAAAATGAGCTATGCCTTTTTCCCTCATTTCTTCAATGTAAGATACTACATGAGGTGATTTTTCAGGATTAGTTAAAACAGATCCCCATTTTTCACAAGTAGGCTCAGCATATCCAGCTTGTTTAGCTGCTTCTTTTTTTGTAATGTTAGGGTAATTGGCTACATAAACCTCTGCAAAAGTTCTTTGCTTTGGGGTTAGATTCAAATATGTTTTCTTACTATTACGTAATGTTAAACCTGTTCTATCCACTTTTAGCTCCTGTATAAGATTATCTAGAGTTAATATATATCAGTTATACCAAAAGATAGCCAGTCCTTTAGTACCATGAAATTCTGTGTACATTCTGGGTACTACTATGACAAAATAAGTGTTGATATTGCTTATTAATATTAGTTTTTCTGTAAGTCTGTGTACTATTGATGTAAAAAATATTTTTAGAAGTATTTACTCTCAAGTATCTATATAGGATAAGAAAAGTTTCACGTGAAACATAGGGCCCAGGATGTGGTGTGGTGGATCCTGAACCCAAGTTATAACTAACTCATTAAGGTTAGATAGTCAAGGGTAGGTTCACTCTCGCTTGCCTACCCCGACCATAGAAAGGAGTTTCGAATGATTTCGAAAACTTCTTAATCTATATCTGAATTTCTATTTAAGATCAAATAAATTATTACACAAGCAATAGCTATACATATCACTCCAACTAATAACATACCTAATCCTTGTACTATTGTCATGGATTCCTAAATATTACTATCATTAAAGGCTTAATATAACCGATTCTATTGTTATCTTCACTGCCATCATCATGGCCAAATCTAAATCCTCTTACAGGTTTTCTTAAGAACCTTATTTCACAATTAGGATTCGTATAAATAAAATCATGAAAATACTTCGTATGCACAGCTGCCGGTAACAAAAATACACCAGTAAAGTTTTTAGTGTAGTAAGCTTTCTGTACAAATTTAGGTATTTTAATATCGAATAGAGGGTGTATGTAGGCTACTTCTCCACTCCAATCTTTAGTCAATGCATCATTTTCTTTTGTATAGTACCTGGGCAATAAATGATTTCTATCTGATGCACAACAATCAATAGTAAATTTAAATTCTTTACTAAGATCTGCCCAAATTTCTTTTGGTGTTCTCAACCATTTCATCTCTTTTGCAGAGAAGGTTAGTTCTGATTTATTATGTTTCACTTGTTTTTTGCAGAATAGTTTTTCTCTCACCATTTGACATAAACTCAAAACCAAATTCTTTGGCAGCATCTTTTATGACTGTTATGTTATATGTTTTCCAATCGTCATATATAAACACAGCTCCAGGTGCAGCTCGCCTTGCAAAAAATATAGTTTCGGTTAATACATCAGTGGTTTTGTGTGGTCCATCAAAGTGAACGAGTGCATATCTATTAAGAACATATTGTTTAGACTCATAAAAAAATTCTACACCATAGTAGTATTTCTCAAAAAAAATATCATCAGGCATATTTAATAAGTTAAATCTAGGTTCTTCAGCAAAATCTTTTTTTACTTCAGCAAACATTTTTTCATCATAGTCCATCTTTGTTGGTTTAGATTTATCATAGTGTCTGTAAATCATATCACCATATGGATCTATGCCGACATGAAAATGTAATCCTGAGTAATTTGGTCGGATATAGTTCATTATTAATTTAGTTGCCAAACCTTTTCTTACACCAATCTCAGCTGTCAACATTATTTCTTCTTTTTTCTTACTAAAATCCTTAGCAGTTTTTTCTGCCCAAGATGCTAAAATATCATACTCTCTAGAATCGCCTTCTATGGTCATGTAAATACCTCTCCCTTTGTTTTAAATAAGTTATTTGTGGTTGTGTGTACTGATATTCTTTTTTCTTTTTCATATTTAAGAATTTGTCGAACACATATTCAGGTTGATAGTCTGCGAACCAACATACGTGATTGAAGTCAAAGCCCCTCCTTGAAAACCATTTTCTACTTTCGGATTTCGCAACGACCAAGGAATGTTCGATCCCGCGATAAAACAAGTCATCCAAAGCTCTCCACAAAACTGCTTTCCATAATCTTGTCTCTGATGATACAGCTGATGATTCGTATTCTGTGTGCATATCCCCTGTTTTTGACAGGAGACAGATCCTTGGAAGATCGATGATGGTAACTCATTGATGAAGCTGCCTCCTATCATTTAAATTCCGTCACTGGTCCGTTGTCCGTGTTTGCAGCGTTTTGTACAACGCATATAGGACAATTCATATAGTTATCACCATCTAATTGCAAGACATTTTCAGGTAGCACCTTCTCTACATAATGATTGCCATTACAGGTTGGACAGCTTTTATAAAATGTAGACTCATTTGCGTCTGCCATTTTTACCTCCATTCTTCTCCATGTCTTTCATTATTTTAGCCTCGTAGGCTTCAGGAGATATCCCTCTTTCTTTAGCTCTTCTAACCACTTCTTTATCGATTAAAAGTTCAATGTACTCTGCCGGCTTTCGATACTCTTTTAAACAAAGCGCTTGCAACAGGGTATGAGATTTTTTTCTCACGGCCACTGATTTCCATTTATTTATGTCCATATTCCTCCATTACATAAAATACCATAATGTGCATACTAAAACTAATAAACTAAATCGTGGTAAGAATATGCCTATACATAAACTTATTAACAAAATAGTTTTTATAATTCCAACAGCAATCATGATGTTAGTTTATTTTTATCTCTTCGAAGTAAATCAGCTTTAATAGTTTGATTTGCTATATCTGTATCAAAAAAAGCAATACCTCGATCACCACCCTCAGGTTCAAAGATAGTATTATTTAACCTTTTCACTGCATATGCCCAACGATAATCTTCAGGTGTCAACATTCTACCTTCCGAATCATAAGTTGGTACATCCTTGATTATGTTATGAATAGATTTTGAAAACACAACCCAGTTGCAGTGATATTCTTTATCCCCATCTCTCCTGCTCATTAGTCCGTCCTCAATCCTGTCACATTTGCAGAAACATAATTGTCTTTTTTATTTCTGTACTCTATGTGATATTTTTTATCTGGATCTAGTTTACGTCTTAACTTTTTAAAAGACATAGCTTCCATTTGTTTCGGTGCCATGACTTCTACATGCACTTCGTTTGTTTTAGGATCTGCCACCTCAGGACCTAACTCAAATACTTTGTATGTGTATCTCATTAGTTATCCTTCTTGTCATCAAGTGCATTCCAACTAGCAAACTGATCTTTTGTTTGCATAAGTAATTGCTCAAACTTAATAGCTGCAGCATTAGATTGATGTCTGTTTTTAAGTTCACCATCTACTAAAAATTCAATCGTATCATCTTCTTCATGAATTTTAATTGTAAATGATTGAGCTGACCAAGATTTAACACCACGACTTGGATGTGGATCTGATCCAGCTACACCTTGAGATCCTTGAGCTGCTATTCCAGGAGATCCTTGACCTGCTGTACCTTGATATTCTTGAGCTGCTATTCCAATTGCTCCAGTAGTTATACCAGGAGAAAATATTTCTCCAGACTCTTTAAGACCTTTTATTTGTCCTGTTGTATACAACATTTCGACAAGTATATTGATCTTAGAGATTATTTCTTTTTTGTTCATAAGTTACCATCCTTTGTTTATCCCATTATAATACAATATCCCCATCAACAATCAAGACTTATTTACATTAAGTTATAAAAAGTATATGGTGAGTAATGGAGTTCATATTAACAGTTATAATGTGTAGTGCGCAGGCAGGTGTTTGTTTGGAGCCTTACTCATTTCCAAATGTTTACCCTACAAGTTATGAGTGTATGGTAGACGGCTATCAAAAATCAGGCGAAAAAATCATCGAAATAGGGCCAGATGATGTCAATCAACATAGAATTTACATAAAATTTGAGTGTAATGAGATCATAATTCCGCCACAAAAACCCAAGGTTGAGACTTGACAGGACAAGATAAAAGTGCATATAATCTACCCACGAAAGCTTATCGTATACAAATAAGGCATAAAGGTATGTATTACGATGAGGTAATATGCGGACAAAACGATGAAGATTCTATAAAAAATTTCTTCGTTAAAGGTTTTGAAGGTAAAATACAACCTAAAGACCGAGATCCAATATATACACCGGATCGTTTTTTCTGCACAATTGAAGAGGTAAATTATGAGCTTGCAAAACTTAGTTCAAAAGAAACTCAAATTGGAGCATCAGTGGGCGCAACAGGCACTGAATCAAAAAAAAGTAACACCTGATATGAAGTGGATGGACATTGATATAAAAAAATTGAAAGTCGCCATTAATGATCAATGTGTAACTGATGCAAAAAAAGAATTAAAAGTAGAAGATTAAAACTCCTGGTCTAAGATAATACCTGGAAGATCAACTTCAGTATAGACTACCTTTCCGTTTATTTTTTGCTCGACAACTTCAAGGCATAAAGTGCAACTAAAATATTTTTTATTTTTGGTTGGATTGAAATGAGTGTGCTCATTACATTTTGGACATTGCCCAATATTTAATCTTTCATTAATTTTAATGTTCATCTGTATGACCCCAGTTGTCTCCAACAACTATATCTACTTTTGAAGGTACTTTCAATGTGGGTATACAATTTTCCATAATTGTTTTTATTTCGTTCATGGCAGGTTCTGAATTTTCGCGTGGAAGGCTAAAACATAATTCATCATGTATTTGAATAAGTGGATAAAAATTCTTTTTTGCACAATCAATCATTGCTTGTTTTACTTGATCTGCTGCAGATCCTTGTATTAACCTGTTTAATGCTTTGTACGTGCCGGCTCTTTTAATTCCATTTTTTCCATATTTATTAACTGCGTCTTCAAAATTTGTAGATTTATGTAACCCAAAAGAGCTTGGTTCCCATTGTTCAAACCTACATTTTCTACCTTTAAGAGTCCATATTGCACCATTTTTATCTGCAGAATCTGCAGCTCTATTAGCGAGCTGTTTTACAAAAGGCACTTTAGCGTTGTATTCTTTCAAAATTAATTCGGCTTGATCTTTATCAATACCTAATTCACGTGATAATTTATTTTTTCCCATTCCATAAAATATACCTAAATTAATTGTTTTAGCTTGGGATCTAGGAATTCCTGCCATGTCTGCAACTGTCTGGTGGAAGTCTGCATTTTCATTCTTATAGGCCTCTACGAGCTCCTCAGAGCCATTAAACCCTATACTTGAGGCGTAGTGAGCTACCAATCTAGGTTCTTGTTGTGAGTAATCAAAAGAGCCCCATTTACATAGCTTATCAGGTAAAAACAACGATCGGATCCTGGGTCCGAGTTCTTTGTTCCTAGCTGGTATTTGCTGTAAATTAGGGTGAGCATAAGAGAGCCTGCCTGAAACAGTACCTCCTAAGTCACCCTTTAACTGATT
>CEQT01121113.1_pt1 | contig 16822 bp, 18 predicted proteins | sample 530951 | NCBI WGS metagenome assembly CEQT01 (sample SAMEA2621132, study PRJEB7988) | marine metagenome | biome: marine biome (ENVO:00000447); feature: surface water layer (ENVO:00002042); material: "saline water (ENVO:00002010), including plankton (ENVO:xxxxxxxx)" | depth 5 m
ACTACGATGAAGTTTGCACCACCACGTAGGGTCTTCTGATGAATCGCGTTAGACACAGATTGTATCTTGTTACCAAGTGTTTGGAACCAAGTTCCTTTCACGTAGGCATTAGATTGACCAGATGATTCTACAAAAGAACCACCATCCCATTCATATCCAACCTTTGCTGACCATTTTTCTTCTTTAGCGTTAGCATTTAAACGAATCATGTCAAGGATTTCTAAGTCGATTTCCATTGCGATGTATTCTGATAACATAGAAGTCAATTCAGCTTCTGCATCAACTGAGTGATAAGCATTAAGGTCTTGAGCTAACTCAGGAGTCCATACTGCTTTTAACTTACGAGTTTTTGCAACAATTGGAATTGAACGCATCTGAATATCAATTTCAGGTATTCCGACATCTCCCTCACCAGAGAAACCACCATCGGTAGCAGCTGCTGGAGAAGACTCGAAATCACCACGAGTGATATCAGTTGGTTGTTTATGGTACTTAACGGTGTAGGTTACATCACCTGCAGGGCCGTTAGCGTCAAACGTTGTTGTAGAGTCTGGTGCCACAATAAACTGAATGTGTGTACCAGCCGCTGGGTTTGAAGTACCATCGGAATCTACCCTCTTAGTGTAAGCAGGATAGTAAGTAGAAAGTGAACCACTACCAGAACCACTAATTGAAAATGCTCTCGCACCATTCAAATCAGCATTCGATAATTCGCTATGTGCGAATCTTAAGAAACGTAGTGATGATAGAGAACCACTCAATGATGGTTCGAAATCAATCATAGCGTTTGTTGCTGATCCAGAAGTAGCTGTAGTTGTGTTTGCACTTACGTCATTTATGGAATATCCGAATTTACCTGCTCCATAAAGACCACCACTTGGGTCACCAGAAGAAGAAGTGTTACCAAACACGTCTGCTCTTTGAGTGTGACCAGGTTGAGCTGAACCATACTTGAAATCAAGATAGAAGATTAGTCCAGATGGTAAGTTCATAGGCTGTACAGAAACGAATTCCTGTGAAGCTAATGAACCAAAGATTCTACGAATTAATGGAAGTGCAACACCACTCCACTCTTCAGAGTTAGCAGTTGTAGACACTTTAGAAGCCTCATCAATTAACTGACGAGCCTGATTTTCCAATAGTGTAGCCATACCATGTTTTCTGTTCTCCTCATCTATACCTTCTAAAAGGCCAGTAGGTTCCCATTTCTCAACAAGTTTCTTGGTCTGTTCACGAAGCTCTCTTTGCGGATTATATCCATCCATGATATTTTGGATTTCATTATAATTGCTCATTTTTTAAGCTCCAAGTAAATTAAAGAATATTAGCCAACTTCTTAAATCTATCTCTCAACGCACTACCCTCTTGAATTACTTCTTTAGGTTTTTGAGTTGATGCGACAGCTTTAGAAGCTGAACCTTTACTCTCGTTAACGGTTTCATTTTTCTTAGCACCAAATGATTCAGCCAAAGTTGAATATACCAACTTGACTTCTCTTAAATTTGCTGCTCTGTCGAAAGTTTCAACAACTTTCAATTTCTGTTCGTTGTTAAGACCATAAGCCCTAAACAACTTATTGCTGAATAGCAACTTAGCGTTAAGAAGATTAACTTCGTTTAATTTACCACGAAGATACTTAACCACATCTCTGTGTTCTTCTAACTCTTTACTTAGCTCTTCAACACGATTATCCTGCTCTTCAACTTCTTCCTCTTCAGATAGTGCAGATAGGATTTCATCTAAGTCAATGTCTTCTTCAACATCTTCTTCAACGTCTTCGTTTTCTTTTAACTTAGCTTTTCCTACTGAACCAATACCAGAAGATTTGTCAGCTGCACCTTTCTTGTTATCACCTGAACCGATACCAGAAGAATGGTCAACTTCTTCGTCAACTTCTTCATTCTTTTCATCGTCTTCATCTTCCTCATTTACTGATTCATCTTTCTTTTCGTCATCTTCATGTTCGCCTTCAGAAACGGATTCGTCTTTTTCGTCTTCCTCTTCTTCATTGATGTCAGCTTCTAATTCAGCAAGAACGGCTTCCAAGTCAAGGTCTTCATCTACATCGTCTTCTTTGTCTTCGTGTTCACCTTCTTCAACTGATTCATCTTTTTCTTCTTCGTCTTCTTCTTCAGTTTTAAGAGGTGCATACTTGACACCATCGATTTCAATGATTTCTGATTCATCAACTTCATCATCGCCTCTTTCTTCGACTTCTTTATCTTCAGGTTCCATCTCTTCAGAGTGGTCGTCTGATGGGTCTTCGTCATCGGCATTGATTTTCATTCTTTCCTCAGGATCCTCGTCATCACCATGCATAGCTTCATCTTTTTCATCGTCTTCCATTCTTTCTTCTACATCATCTTCTTCCATCTCAGCTTGAATTTTCTGTGACAACATTGACTTTAATCGTGGAGTAAATGCTTCTTCAAGAGCCACTTTAGCGTTTGCTAGTGCAGTTTCACGAACTGCTTTTGCGTCAGCAATAGCGTCTTTTAATAAGTCATCCATTTTATTCTCCATATTTTGGATTTGGATTTAGTAATGTTATTAGAAACATTAATGTGATTATTGGTCGTCTTGACCATTCGGTACGACATAAGTGGGGCTCAAATGAGCAATGTCGTATTCTTGTTTATATAAATATATACAAACAGTTAAAAACGTGAGTTTTCACGTGAAATTCTTCTTGATTTCTCTCGTGCAATACCCTTTTTCTTTGCTTCTCTTCTCAAGGTAGATGGTTTTGTATAAAACTCTCTCTGTTTGAGTTCGAATAACATATTTGAGTCTTTAACTTTTTTCTTAAAACGTGATATAAGTCTTTCTACAGACTCGTTTTTTTTCTTTGTAACTTGTATACCCAATTAGTCCTCTTCGTTTTTTCCTTTATAGTTAGCGTCTACATAATTGAAGAATTTTTTCTTTTCCTCATCATCTAATTCTGCAGGTGATTTAATACCAAACTTCTTCATAGCCTTTTGAAAGAACTCTTCGTAGTCCCCCTCATCTATATTGTATTCACCAATCTTGGTTTCTTTTTCTTTTTCAGGTGTCATTGCATCATCTTGGTCATGACCACGAACGTGTCCTTCAGGTATCTCATAATATCTACCAATGATGTGTGCCATATCTTCATATACAGCACTCATTCTTTCTTGTAGTCCTTGTGCCTCCTGTGCAAATTTACCAAATGATTTTGAGAGTGTAGTTAACTCTTTCATGTTACGACCAACAGTTACTTTGTCAAACCAATCCTCTGTCTCACGAATTGTATTTTCTTTAACACCATTAGCTAATTCAGATAATGATTTTGCAACATCTCTTAAATTACCCTCTCTGTAAATTAATTTACCAAGATTGTTAAAGTTGGATAGGTTTTCATTAAAAGCTTTTTTATCAAATTTATCTTCATTTTTATGTCCGTAGATATCTTCTACTATATCAGATAAATTAGAATTGTTATTATGTAATGGTGAAGTACCACCGATAGCGGATATACCAACAACACCACCAATTGCTTCGTTTACTAAATCTTTTAATTTAATGTTTTTCTTCTTTGACATTGTTAACTCCTGTTCCCTAATAAATATAAATTATCTACGTTTTTTACCACGAAGATAACTTCTAAATCTTTTTTCTACTTTTCTCCAAAGGACTTGTAACATCTCTCTAACACCAACACTTGTATCCATAGCTGGGCCAGATTTTATTCCTCTGATTAAATCCATTGCATCGTATCTACCACCCTTTACACCATTCATCATAATCTTGATACTTTTTGCAGATGCCTGATTGATAAGTTTCCCCATATCTCTGACATCTTTTTCTACAAACTTTTGTGCTTCCGTTGAACTAAAAGGAAGTTGTGATGGTGAATTAAGAGGTGCCTCTGTTAATTCAGAATTTAAAATGTAATCACGTGCCTTGTTTAGTCTATCAGAAGACTCTATTACTTTACCCATCCACCATGTTGGTAACTCTATATCACCAACACTTTCGAGTTTTTGAATAATCTCTTGACAATCCTCTATCGAAGTTTTTAACTTTCTAATAGCAGACGGAACATCTTCATGTCCATCTTCTGTCAATAAATTTTCTAAGTAAATATCTTTAATCACTTTAATAAAGTCCAATCTTGTGGATTTGAATAACGTGATTTATAATACCATTTCTTTTCTTTCATATTATATATGTAAGCGTATTCCTCACCAGCATTAAAATCAACTGCATCTCTATTCTTAAAAGTACTCATCATACTTCCTTTTTCACCTCTGTCTCTTCCATAGAAGATTGACTCCCCATCTTTTCTATTATCAAAAGAATGGTCTTTTCCACCTTTTATACTTTTGTCTAAAAATGAAATACCTTGTTTTCCAAGTTTCATCAATTGTTTTACGATAGCAGGTTTATTATAAATTTTCTTTAACAATTTACCTGTGTGTTGTGGATACCCATCATAATGTCCATAGGTAGATTGAATTTTACCATTTGGTTGTTCAATACCAACTAACCATCGAGTTCCTTCTGTAACTAATACAGATTCTTTTACTAAATTTTTTAATTTAATCATTTTATTTTCCTTACATTCTTGTATACAGACCTGTATTCTTTTCAAACGTATTATTTAATTGGTCAGCATAAACACCAACTACTTTGTTGACCACTTTAACTTTACCTTTACGAACCCTTAAAAATTTCATATCGTATAAATCTTTACCTCTATTGTAATTAATCACTACATGGGATATACTTTTGGAATTTCTACCAATCTTCATATGTAAACCCTTGTTATCTCTACCTAAATTCTTAGCACCAACCATCATCATAAATCTACGACCACCTAATTGTTGTAGTAGTGTTTTAGCCTCTGAGTTACTTATCTCTTGTACTTTCTTTTTTAACAAATGTGGCCCAGCTGGTTCATCTCCTAATTTACCATCCTCACCATAACCACAAGTTCCTTCATTTTGTGCCCACAATGAATTCATTATTTGTGCTTTCTTTGCTGGATTAGCCTTTTTGTACATTTTAGAAACTCTACCATACCATTTCATTATACCTTTGGTATCTTTTTTATTGTTACCGTATTTTAAAAGTAACTTTTCAATCTTTTTTTGTTCAGATTCTTGTACGGATTCTAACCCTAACATATCTGCAGCAACTACAAAGTTTGTCTTATCACCCTTTGATTTATCCAATTTAATTATTCTTACTCTTTTCAAATGTTTCTTTAACAATGTAGCTAATTTTTTTGATTCCTTTTCATCGTCCATGAAAAAACTAAAAGCACCTTTACCTGTAGCCATATCTTTTACCGATTTTAATTTCTCAGACTTAACAATACTTTTCATTAAAGACTTCATTCTATCATGTACAGAAACTTCGTTTACGGATTCTTTAACTACTTTATACTTACCCTTTAAAACATTATCTAATTGACTTTGTGAATTTGCAAATACTAAATCAAGTCGTTTAGTAACTGGCATCGTTCTTCCATTTGGAATCTCAGGTACCATTTTAGACTTAATAACACCACCGATTGCATCTATGTATTGTCTTGTTCCTCTATCAGCTGTTTTTTTAGAACCTTGTAAACCTTTTTGATTATATCTTTTTGTAATTTTTAACTTATTTGCTAATTTTTGTGATAAGTTTCTACCAACTTCTGATTTGAATATTTTATCCGCGGTTGTAACAAGTAAACCAGGATGACCAAGATTACGTGGATTGAATCGTGGTTGTTTACCAGTAAATTGTCTACCTGTCTTTGAAACTAAAGCAACATAGATATCTTCTGCAATTGTGTATCCTGTAGAATTAGTTGATATCTTTTTTTCTTTTTCTTTATCTTTTTTACGTTTCTTTTTAGTAGACTGAAATGCATAAGGTGTTTTAGGTGGGCCTTCACCACCATCAAGATTTCCTGTTACAGAGGCCTCAGGTACCATTTTATACCCTAATACTTCTGCATTCTTTTTTCTTTCTGTTTCAAATTTTCTTTTTGCAGCACCTTTAAGTTCACCACCAAAACCCTCTTTTAATTCTTCATCAAGGTCTTCTTCTTTAAATGGAACAAAAGAATGTGCATAAGGATTACTTACGACTCTACTCATTTCACCTATATTCTTTGGTAAGAAATCCTTTAGGTTCATTAGTCTTCTCTAAGAATAGAATGTATTATGTGTTCTGCCTTACCCCACTTATCATTACTAATACTTTCTTTTACAACACCCTCATTTACAGGATGTAAAAAAGCACCATGAGTAGACGGATTAGATACAAAGTCAAATGCAATTAACTCAAAGTCATCTCCAACTTTTTGTGCTCCTTTGTCTGGCCCCTCATTAACAGTTTCAACAGAACCCATACCACGAGAACTGATACCTAATTTAATACCAGCCTTAAATAATTCTTTTAATATGTTACCTGCAGGTGTACCAACCACTTCTACAGTTCCCAATAAATTGTCACCCTCCCAATGCATTTCTTTGACATTATGAGAAACGTTCTGTAAGTTTACTACAGAAGAATCTGGATGGTCTAATTCACCTAAAGCTCTTTTTTGACGAATAAAGTTTTCATCATACTCTTTGGCTTCACGTTGTAAAATTTCTCTTGGATACACACGACCATTTTGATTCTTAGCTTCTGCTCTCTGTAACACTCCACGAACAATTAACTTACCATTATTATTTTTCATGGATTCATTAATTTGTTCAGGTGATACCTCAAATGGTATGTAGTCTACAATTAATTGTTTCATATTATTTAGCCTTCTTTGCAGCTGCCACAGCATCTCTCATAAATGTTGTGACACCTTTTTTATATTTCTTTTGTAATTCACTTCCTAATTCTTTATTACCTTTTGTTGGGTCAAGATAAAGAGCCTGTACCATTTCATACATTGCTAATCTCATTCTAGCTTCTTCCCTCATTAGTACCTTTAACTTAGCTTTGACTTTTTTTACATCATCTGGCCCTTCTGAAATCTTTTGTTGATGTTTTCTCTTAACATCTGCTAATGTAGGTAATGGTTCACCAAATTTTCTCTTCTTATCAAAGTTTTCATTTACGGATTCACCAGTATATTGTTTTTTATAAAAGTCTACATCAGCTTTTGATTGTTTTTTAGGTTTGTCTTTCTTTCTTGAGAGTTTATCCTTGATTCTTTGGAAAAGACTCTTAGATTTTTTATGTAACGGGTGAGATTTGTCTCTTAGAGGTGTTGAAGCCTTAACACTTTTACCTGTTTTTGGATTTTTCATCTGCATCTTGGTCATTTGCATCACAGTTGCAGCAACAATTGGATTCTCTGATAGAATACTCTCTAAATTCTTATGTTTTGTAGAAGCATATTTCTTCACGTCTTTCCTTTTCATGTTTTTTGCTACATCTTGAGCTTTTTTAGAAAACTTAGATGCTGGTTGTTCCCCTTTTTGTATTGAACGTACAATACCCATAAATTTCTGTTGTTTTTTAGAAACAGATGGCATTAATGTAGTTTTCCGACTTTATTAGCTAACTTAACTAACCTTTCACTAATTTTTGTTAATGCCTTATGTGTATTTTTCCAATATTGGTCACTATTAACACCTAATTCGTTCTTCAACCTGACATTCATATCAATCAACTTACTGAGTTCGGTTAACTTGGCCCGTACCTCTCTCACCGAGTGACCGATTTTCTGTCTTGGTGTTAATTCTTCATTATTTCTAAAGTCATGATACCGACCCTCGTTAACAACTTGGTCAATTTCATTAATATTCTTTAGACTATCTTTAATTCTTAGTTTGGACACGTCTAATCTCCTTAATAAGCTCATAAAATCTCATCAATGAAACAACTTGATTGTCCTTAATAGTCATACTTGACTTTATCGGTGTCAATTTTTTGATTGTTTCTCTTAATTTAATTTTTGTAACCTTATTATCGACGCCTTTGATGAGTTCTTTAAGTACTTTGTGAACTTTTTTATACTCTTCGTTAATATATTCACGTAAATTATTGGAATTTGATAGATTATTAATATATTCTTTCAATAATTTCTTTTGGTCAGCACTTAAATTTTTATATTTTTTGTTAAATTTTTCAACAAGAATGTTATATGCTAATAAACGTAAATCTTTTTCTTCTTTTGTAAAAGGATTTTTCTTTTCTACAACTTTCTTGTGTTCTTTATTTAAATTTTCAACAATCGTATATCTTGATTGTACAGCATCCTCTGGATTAAACTCAAAACCAGAAGATTCTGATAAAAATAATTTATAAATCGATGCATTTAATTTAAAATTAGGTATCTTTGCATTAAAAAAATCATCACCATAGTTATCTTTTATCTCTTTAATGAGATTATATTTTTCGGTCTTGATTTTTTTATTAGATAAATTACCTCTTGACTTTAATACGGCATCAACTAAATGGTTTGCACGTATTTCACTAAGTTTAGTCTTAGATGATAATACCTTATATAAATTAAGTTCTTTTCCGAGTTCCTTTGACTCGTGAAAATAATTCTTCAACAACTTCACTGCCTTCGAGCTTTTGTTGTTCAAAATATCAACAGTTATCTGACGAGTCAACAACTCGAATATAATGCCAGTATTTTTGATTTTGCTATGTTTTATAGTACGGGCCATGTCTTACTCACTCCAATTATAAAAAGTGTAAATTCTCTTATATAAATATAAAAACTTCATAAAAATAATCTATTCCTTACCTTTTATTGTACTGACATCATCATGATATTCTTGATTAACTTCATCTGACTCTGTTATTATCTTTACATCACTTTTGTTCATTAATTTTTTCATCTTATCAAAGTGGGCAAGTGCTAAAGTATTTCCATATTTACGTGAACCACTACCACCTTTTTTCTTATCGTGAGCTCCTAATACGTCTCTACCCCTTACACCACTATCTTTACCATACTTATTAGGTTCTTTAGGTCTACCAGCTCCCTCTTGTCCACCTTCAGGTGCTCCACCCTCATCATCAAAGACGGAACCACTAACATCATCGTCCCCACCTTCATCATCAGGACTTTGCATATCACTTGGTGTACCTACCGATTCTCCACTTTCTTTAGGGTCATTACCCTCGTTCTCTATCTGAGAATATCTAAACTTTTGTTTATAGTCATATACAATTTTTTCTTCTTGGTCTTCTATTTCATCCTTAGTAAAATTATATATGTTCTTATAAATCCAATCACTTGACATCAATCCATCTTGTATCATAGAAGAAGCAAGTGATGTCTTGTTGTTCCATAATTCAATTTTTTCTTGTTCATAAATTGTAGATGGATTTGTAAGACTCAATTCAAAGTTGACCAACTCTTCATCAGTAAAACCTTGTGCATATAAATGAACAATAGCAATCTTAGTCAACTCACTTACAACAATCCTTTGTATTCTTTCAATTGTTCTCGCAAACCTAACGTCTTCAGCAGCTAATGTAGCCTTACTTCCAACTTGTTCTTCATATCCAAGAAAGGCCTTGGGTACTTTAAGAGCAGCTAACATTTTATTTCTAAGATATTCAATATCATCAACTGCATCGTATGATAAACTACCAAGAGTTTCTATGTTTGTACCACTATCCCCACCTCGAACTGGCATGAAGAAGTCTTCTGTTATGTTTTGAATGTTATATTTTAAATTATAATCACCAGTTGTTTCATCTACCAAAGGTGTTTTCTTCATCTTATTAATAATTTGTTGCATGTAATTATCAACTTCTGCTGGTGGTATGTTACCAATATCAACTTTGAACACTCTTTTTTCAGGTGCTCTCATAATCCTATGAATCATCATAGCATCTTCCATAAGAGATAATTGTTTCCAAATCTTTCTAGCAGATTCTATCATTGATTTACCATAAGGAACATAGTTTGAATCTGATAGTAATCTGAAATGTGCCATTTGAAAGTTTTCTAATTCTGCACTTTCAGTTTCTTTTCGTGTATGATAAGCAGCCTGTCCTGTATTATCTTGTGTAATTACAAACTTAACTTCGTATGGATTTTCAGGATTACCACCCTCTGCACGTGCAACAATATAAGGTGTTAATGGTGTTACGTTTGTTACACCATACTTGTCTTGTACATCTAAGTGTAAAAAGAAATCACCATACTTACACATATTACGAACCCACGGCCATAAATTAAATTCGATGTTTAATATATCATAAAACAAATTATGTAATATCTTTTTAACGTTATCATTATCACTTTGAATTTCCAATACTTCTCCGTATTCGTTTTTCATTGTGGTCTCGTCCGAATAGACATCAAGTGCTGATGCTATGATTGGGTCTGAATCCATAGTCTCGTAATCTCTGAATAGACCTAACCTCTCAGCCTGTTTATAGGTAGAATCCATTAGACCATATCCTGAACCCTTTGAGTTCTGATACAATCGTGTGAATCTATCGGTTAAACTTTTCTTATAATATCCTTGTAACTTTTCGGTGTCAGCTATTTTTAATTGGCGACCACCAACATTTCGTACAATAACATTTGTACTGAATAGTCTTCTTAGTCTTCCAAATAATGTTTTATCTGCCATTTTATCCTCTTACTTTATTAACCAAGTTATATCTTCTTTTTCTTTACCTGTATCTACTTGCCATTGTTCTTGAAACATAGATGGTTTAGGTGTATAAATTGGTTGATTTTTATTAAAATATTCCATTGACTTTTTTTGTAGTGTGATTCCTTCAGCACGTAAACGTAATGCAGTATCACGTATCCATAGACAAATACCAAGTGACATTACTAAATCATCATTGTATCCCTTCATCGCCTCGGCTCTTTGGTTGTTATATATAAATACAAACAACTCATCCAATAATCTACTTGAATTTATTATAATTGACTTTTCTCTAAAATATTCTTCTATTTTAGCAACTACTAATGGTCTTGTCTTCATTGTCATAGAGAAACCAGGTACCATGTTCCTTTCTTCCCTATAAATTTTATTTGACAATTGATGTTCAACATCAACATACTTTAAATCTTTACTCGTGTAAAATAAATTATCATACCCTCTATCAATAATTTGTTGAATAGAAGCCCAACCAATGTTGTTGTTCTCAATTATTAATAGTGCATTATTATATTCAGTTGCAGTATTTAAACATAAGTTTCCAAAATCACGAGTAGAAATTTTTCCTTTATACTCTGCAACTTGTTCAACTGTTTCTGCATCAAAAACATGAAATGCAGAAAAGTCTGTTCCGTCCCCTCTTGAAACGTCAGCTGATAAAATATATTGTTTGTCATAGTTTGGATATTTCCAAACCCATAGATTACCATCAAGTCCTCTTTTTTCGGATGGTTCGTTTACCATATTATTACGACACTCTTCTAAGATAACACCATCAATTACAGTACGACCTGAAGTTATGAAGTCACAATCACACTCTTGAGCAGCCATATCAGGCCCCAATAATTTATCTTGTTCAGTTCTCCAATCTTCAGTTCTATCGGGATGTACAGTCCAATGTAGTTTTATCCAATTAAACTGATTGGTTCCCTCTTCAGCACCAACCCATGTTTTATGAAACCAATTACCAACACCATTCGGTGTGGATAGTGCGATACAACTACCACCAGTAGATAATGTCTGTTGAGCTGCAGTCCATATCTCATCAATCTTATCAATGAAAGCAGCCTCATCAAGTATCAATAACGACAGAGCCTCAGAACGACCAGCATCTTCTTTACTTGATATTGCCTTTACTTGTGAACCATTTGCATATCTCAGAGACAATTTATTATCTTCAACACATTGTTGTTTAACCCAACTTGGTAAGTTTGCATGCATCACACGAATTTTTGTTACTAAGTTTTTAGCGGTATCTTGTTTGGTAGCAATCACCAAGACGTTTTTATCTTGATGAAAAGTCATCATCCATAAAGTGTAACCAGCAGTAAGAGTGGATAAACCCAACTGACGGGCTTTTAATATAATGTTATATCTATGTTCGTGGAAGTCCCTTAAAGTTTTTTCTTGAAAGTCCCAAGTATGAAAAGGTATTTTACCTTTCATTGGATGTTGTATATAACAATACTTCTTTAAGAAATATACAGGATCCTGAGCACATCTAACATACTCTTTTTTGATTACTTCTTTTATGGGAACATTAGACATTATATTTTACCTAACACAAATCCTAATGCTAACCAAAGGTACGTATTCTCGTACCACTTCTTTTCAACTAATGATATCATCTTCTCGTTAGCCTCATCACGTGATTTCAATAAATCAATCTGTTTCTTTTGAGCCAACATTACTAAAGTATCTAATTTTGCTTGTTCTTCTAACTTAACAATAACAGAATCAGATTGGTTGATAGTAATTTTTTGAAATTCTATCAATGTATTTGCCTTTGCAATCTTTTCTTCCCACTCGGCATCACGAGCTTTTAACATCTCTAATGCTTCATCATATGTAAATGTAGTTGGTTTTTCACCACCCTTCATTATTTCTTGGCTTTCTGCCATTGACATAGCAAAAAAGATTACTATAAAGTACTTTAATATTTTCAAACCTAACCTCACTAATATAGTATATTTACAGTTCCACTACCACTAACTCTACTTACAGATATATCGTATTGTACCTTTGCAGTAAGATTAGATGCAGTTAAAGGGTCACCACCACCTGCAGGTGTAATTACTGTACTACCAGCACTTACGACAATAAATCCTTTACCAGGTAAGTTTGAGCCAGACAACACTAAGTCCTCACCAGAAGTTGTTACTACTTTACTATAAACTCCTTGATTCTGAGTGTCCATACTTTGATTATCATGAAAGTTTGAAGCATCAACTGCTATAGTTCCTGGTAGGTTGTTTGAACCAGTTACGAATCCCATTCTAAACTCCTATTTGTTTTTAGCAAATTTCTTCAAAAAATCCTCTGCAGAAGATATGTCGTCATTATCATATGCCTCTTGCATCTTTTTTGTTTTCTTTTTACTAATAGTTAATTTTCTTTTTAATTTACCAACTTCTTTTTTGGAAACAGATTTATCTTCTTCCAACTTTTTTATTTCTTTTTCAACTTTCTTTTCTTCTTTTTTGTTTTCCTTAATGACTTTCTCTAACTCCTTAACTTCTTTTTTCTTAGAAGCTTGAACAGCAAAAAGTCCACCAACTAAACCAAAAAGTCCAAGTATTAATTTCCATATTTTCATATTATTTCTTTCATGACCTCCGAAAATTTAGATTCATTTTTTTTCGTACTTCTAAAGTTAACCACACTTCTACCATTAACAGTAGGCATGCCATGGTCATCTTTACCTATCGACTTAACGACAATCTTTTTATTTTTAAATCGGCCAACAAGTATTGTATCACCGATACTTACATCAATTTTTATCATGTAGTTCTCCATCTATAAATAGACTATTTAGTTCTTTCTCGGTTTTTTTCAGTTCATCCGTCCACATCTTTTTAGCATCTTCACCCTTTTCTTTTAAAGCTGTCATATCTGCAGTCCACTCTTCCTTATCCATAGTCTCTCCATCAGCTGCAGTTTGATTCCAAAATACAGGTAAAGGTGTATTGATAAACCCATCAATCTCTTCTAATGCATTCTTAATAAAACTCACTTTATTTTTTAATACTTTTTGTTGTGCCCATTCCTCATAAGTACCTTCGATTCTTTTCTTATTTTCAATTTCTACCTGACAATTAAAACAATGTCCCATCATTCTCCAAAACTTATCATCGAGTCTACTTTTCATGACTTTTTTACATTCAGGACAAAACCAAGGCATCCTAACCTTTTGCATTATTGAAGTCAATGGACTTTCTATATCACCTTGTTTTTGTTTCTTACCCTCGTATCCAACCATAACCGTTTTTTGAACTTCTTCACCTCGTAGGATTGAACGAACAGCTTTTAATTGTTTTGCCCTTTCCTTGATTGATACATTTTCCATTTTATTATCTGACATAACCTTTACTCCTAAAACGTTAAAAGACCCATTATTTGATTTACAGGTGCAAATGCACCAGTAAATTTATAAGTCTTTCCATTATATTTAAAAACTATTCCCTCTGATGGTACTATTGTTTTCAAACCACCAATTGAATTCAATCTATCTAACTGAACTTTTAATGTGTTTAGTTTTTTGACATCTCCCTTTGACCTTAAAGTTTGTACTGCCTTCTGTACACCCTTTCTCATTTTTTGAACCGAGTCATTAGGATTAGCAGCCATATACCCATCTACATTCTTAAGTATCTCAGCACCAACCTCAAAAAACAATATTTCAAATGGTCTCATGTTTTCTTTTACTTGTTTTGAATGATTGTTTTTATCAAAACCCAAAGACCACTCTAAAAACTTTTCGTTCTTTATATCTTTTCTCATCATAGGTATTTTATAAGATTTATCAAAAAACGCCCATCGTTTTGTTAAATTAATCAAAACTTTTCTTGGTATTTTATATTTGTATTTTTTTGAATTTAGTAATATAAAACTCTCCCAATACTTTTGATGATATAAACCAAGAGTATCATTATTATTCAATCCATACTTTTTCTGTAATTTACTTAGTCTACCTAAAAACTTTTTTTTCATTTTACCAAAATCTTGATGTTTAGGAACTTTTAAAAATACAGGAGAAGATATCTTAAACTTCTTTTGTATATTTTGATTACGTTGTTTTACCATACCAGCTAATATTCTACCACTACCTGGTACTTCTCCTATTGGTGAACCAGATTCATCGTATATTAAAGCACCATGAAATACTATTTCTGCCTTATCGTAGTTAACAACGTTGGATGATTTTGGCCACATTACTTCGAGATTCATCCAATGTTGACCCTCGTTAAAAATTTTTGTTCTTTGTTTATCACTAAGTGATTGTAATGCCTTATCTAAATCTTTAGCAGCAAACTCAAAGGCATCCGATATATCACCTCGGCCAGCAAACTTGGATATTATACCACTAACGTTTAGTGCATTTTGACCAAAGTTTTTTACTTGTCCTTTATTTCTTGCGAATATTGTTTTTCCATCTTTAAAACTTACGAACAAATTCTGACCATCAAGTTTTTCTGTAACATTATCTTCACGACTTAGTTGTCCACCTAATCCTAATTCTATAATCTTTTTTAAATCACCAAATGTTAAATCCTTATCATCAAATGGATGAGACATATGTCCGTATGCTCCACCCTCTACAAGAAGTGACTTTACGTCTCTAATATAAGAGTCTTGTAATTTATCAACTGTACTTCCCATGGCTTCATCACCAGGTGCCAAATCAAGATTTTTTAACCTTTGTGTATTTTGGTCACCTGTTTGTACACCAGGCAATGCAGGTGATTCTACAGGTACACCCTTAACGTCTGTTGCACTATCATTTAAACCTAACCATTTTACTATTTTGAAATCAAGAGTCTTTGTTACTTGTTCAAGCCATTTTTTATAAGCAGAAACAGGATCGGAACTTGGAAATCTTTCACCATAAGGCCCTGCACCTCTACGTCCATACGCTACTGTGGGTACTTTTCCCATCCTCGTAGTATAATCAAGACCAGGATCGATTGCACTATCACTTAAAATGTAACTAACCAATTCCCATCCAAGTTCATTATACATCGAATCTATCCACAACTTAGATTGTTTTTGATAATCACGAAACCCATCATAAAATGTTGGTGGGCCATCATCAATTGGGAATGCAGAAGAATTTGATTCTAATATTTTTTCGATATTATGTTCAACAAGAAATTGTTCAAATACCTCATACAACTTTTTAAATTTATTATTCATCATATTAAAGATACCTTTGTCATAGTATCCAAATGCTTGTTTAAATAATTTAGGTCTTTCTTTATCATCTATTTTTGGTGAACCAAGTAAATCTCTCATCACAGTTCCACTCACTTCTTTACCACCAACTTTTATAGATTGATGAGGTGCAACCATAAAGTATCCATGTTCTTCATACCCTTTTATATTATTCTTATTTTTCTTAAAGTCTTGGAAGTATGACAAACCACCACCCTTTTTCTTACCACCTGCTAATCTACCTGCATCTTTTGCACCAAATATATAAACCACTGCAGTAGTTTGTGGATTGTACTTTTTTAAAACATTTTCTGCTCTTAGTGGAACCTTTTCTTTTATAATTTTACTTTTAGGTATACCCATCTTTGTCATATGACGAACTTTTTCTTTATAGTTCATAGGGTGTTTGGGTGGTCTTTTAATATCAGACGTAGTTATATACGCATCATCAACTTTTGTCTTTAACCATTCATATGTTTTTTTATGATGTGGGCCAAATGGTTGATATCTTCCACCATATATACCAACGACCTTTGTTATCTTTTTATTTTCATTAACTATCGAATCGACTAGCCATTTTGATAATTTATTCATGTATGTCCTAAATGTATTGACTCCTAAATAAATATCTAATCAGTAAATATTTTCGATTTTGATAGGTCTGAATATGACTCTGAACCACCCATATCTTCGAAGTTTTTTGATTTTTTAAATAATTCGAAGAATAATAGTAGTCCTCTTGCAGCATCTTCAGGTGTCATGTACATATTCCAACCCCTTTGTGTAAACTCTTCATGTTTATCATATGGTAATCCATCTATTCTACCACAATATCTTGCTCTTCTAAACCATTCATAAGCATCTTTATTATCGGTCAATATCATCCCACCCTTTCCAATAGGTATTATTTTTCTTCTATGAAATGATATACATTGAAAACCAGAAGTGTACATATCTTTTTTAAATCTGACTGCACTATCTATAATATCCAAAGGACGTAAAAG